>LULN01000116.1_pt1 | contig 25416 bp, 26 predicted proteins | sample 728131 | NCBI WGS metagenome assembly LULN01 (sample SAMN03860288, study PRJNA289734) | marine metagenome | biome: seawater column; feature: ocean; material: water; isolation source: Red Sea water column Station 149 - depth 100m | place: Saudi Arabia: Red Sea | collected 2011-10-15 | depth 100 m
GTCATGTTGAGAGCTTCATCCTCCTGGAGATTTATTCGACGCCTTTTAATTTCAGAGAGTACAATTCTAGAACCGATTAATACTGCGATAGCATAAAATAATCCATAACGTGTAAATGCAGTATCAGAAGAATCAATACCTGTACCTCCTTTTGAAGTAGGCAATGTTCCAGTTACATTAGTTGTAAGATTACAATAAGTTGTACTAGTAGATGCTGTTCCTCCATTAGCTATTGGAAGAGCGCCTGTAACTTTAGTTGTTAAATCTATACTACCTGCTAATTGAGTATTAGTTACTGTTCCTCCTAGATCAGAGAAATTAACTGTTCCTAAATCTATACTTACATCTGCAGCACCTCCACCTCCTGTTATAGAAAGTTTAGTACTTCCTGCTACAAGTTTACTTAGATTAAACTCATTATGATTTGAAGCTGCACTTATAAGAGATACTGCTCCTGTAGTAGATCCATAATTTGTTATCGTAGGAAAAAAATTATTTACTAATGTTTTTGCATTTGACCCATTTGCAGTATTCGCTGTTAACACATAATCTGCATTTGTAGTTAACGATGCTTTTGCAAGTGTACGTAATTGTGATATTCTCATCTTTAATTTATATTATATAATTTATATTACCTTTATTTTCAGGTGTCACAAACTCTCTATTTTCTAATTCTAGATAAGTTGAGTACCCCCCTTTATACATTTGTACAGGCCAATATCCCGTCAATTCTTCCTCTTCGAGTTCAAAAATACTCTTTTTTCTCTGAAATTCAAAATATTTTTTTGTTAGAAGTCCACTTACCCCTTTTTTCTTTTTTGCTTTTTCCCAGTTTCCTTGGCCTAAAGGAGATCCAGGTTCTGTTTTTGTATTAGAAAATATACTTCTAGTTCTCCATATATTTCCTTTATGGTATACATATGCAGGAGCAATATAATCTACTCTTCCTGTACAACATTCTCTATTAACAGTAGGTTTTGATGGTGCTCCCGCATTCCAAATCATAGCTCCTGCCTCCTGCCATTCCTCCATTTCTTGTGCCTGTAGATCAGCAGCATTTACAATATTTAAAGCTGCGATCTCAGGATATTGACTTAATATAGGAGGTGCACAAGTATTAAATTCATTTAAAAGTACTTTTTCAAAATTAGCTTTTCTTGCATCAGTTAAACAGTCCGTATCATTTTTGTCCCACAGATATTTTATAATATCTATTTTCATTAAATTTAAAAATGAAGAATCCATACCGTTCTCAATTAAATTCTGCATTTTATTTCCTTTAATTACAAATTTTTCTTCTGTCCAAATATTGTTAGGAGAAGATAAAGTGCCTGATTTAAAAAATGGAACATAAAATAATTCAATTGGCATATGAAATCCTGTAGCAATATTAACTGCTTTTAAAGCGTACCATCCTGAACTTAAATTTGTTCTATCTGGACTTGCTGCTTCTATAGCATAAGTATCTCCCCAACAATATAAATACTCAGCTTCTGTTAAACCTGTAATATCTATAGCTCCATTAGTAGTGCCATCATCAGCAGTAATAGAGGCTGTAAGATTAGGTTGATTATATGTAGGTTGTAATATTGGATAAGAAGCGGGTTCAACTGTTACATTATATATAGTTAAAGTACTTTCTCCTTCATCAGCTGTAAAAGTAGGAGTAGCATCTTGAATACCTACATACCATATACCATCTTCACTAGGAGTATAAGTGCCATCAACCTCTATAAGTTCTCCATTAGTTGCAAATTCATTTGCTCCTAATTCAACACAACAATCAGCATCAGTTACAGCAGCATTTGCAGCAGTTGCAAAATTTGCAGCACTAAGAACCATTGCCTCTCCTGTAATTCCATTATAAGGAAATCCTTTATGACGTCCTGAAACATCTGCGTCATTTCTTTTAGCTAGTCGTAGCTGAACTTTATGTCCTGGTGCTGTACAATCACCGTCTCCTGAACAATAACGTGTGGTTTTTAATTGTACTTTAATAGTATACTCAATTCCATTTTGTAATACTAATCCTGGTGCTAATAATAAAGTTTCATCTTTAGCTTGCGTGGCTCCTTCAAATTGAGTAGATTCTGCTCTCCATATACCTTCAGGAAATACAGGTTGCATTCCAAATGCAGTTATATAAGAATCTTCATCACTTCGTATATTCCAATGTTTACCTGTATAAGGATTAACTATATCAAAATAATTACAAGTTTCTATTATACCATCTGAATATAAAGGGCCCCCTGATTGTTTTAAATAATTAGTCCATGAAAAAGATCCAGCTTGAAAAGTATGTAAATAACAAGGACAAGCAAATTGAGGACCATTTAATTGATCCCACCAATATTCTGCATTTGATGAATTATTCCAATCTATTGCCATAACTAACTACAATTACAATCACATCCAGTTGAAGTACATAATGCATCAGCCTTACTATATTTATCATATGCATTTTCAAACTCTGGATTAGGAGTTATTTTTACACTCATATCCGCAGTTTTTATTAATAAATAAATTTCAGATATAAATTTTAAATCTTTGTCGCAATTATTACAAGTACATGAATTTGTTACATACGCATCCATTTTTTTTGTTAAGCAACAATCAATACTACAATGGCCTATAACCCCACAAGGATTAGTAGTACCATCATTAAATTTCCAAACACCTTCTAATGCTAAATCAGTTCCTAAGCCTAAAGTATCAGAGGTAACAGTAGCTGCTCCATTAGCATCTAAAGAAAGAAGAGATTGACCAAGAACAGCAGATGTTCCTGTCAAAGGAGTTAAAAAGGTATTTTTATATACAGCCACGGACGCAGCTGCAGTTCCCCCAGCCAGGGTTATAGTTTTACAATCGTCAGAAATAGTAGCAGAAAACGCCATAGCTTAAAAGTTTTAAAGGTTAAAAAAATAAAGTTAAGGGGGACTATACCCCCTTTAACTTTATAAATAATTATACGAATTATTCTCCTTGAGAAGCTGCAAAACCAGCGCCGTTGAAGTTATAAGTCGTAGCAGTTGAAGTATCAGAAGTTACATGGAATGTAATATCGATAGTTTCACCAGAAGCTGAAGCAGCTGCCTGATCAATCCACATATTAACAATAACATCCTCTCTACCTTTTTTACCCATACTTCCTTTCCAACCATCTACTTTTGCAACAATTTGAAATAAATCAAATCCAGTAATACCGTTAGTTGCAGCAGTAGCTCCAAATAAATCTGGAGTTTGCTTGAACCAAAGTCTATTATGGTAGCCAAAGTTAGCTAATGATTTTTCTTCCATTCCTCTAACTTTCTTTAATGATCCATTACCTATTACCATTGCAGTTTTAGTTCCTGCTGGAATATGTGATGTACCATCACCTCCAACTTCAGTAACAGAAACTTCATCAAAATCAAATCCTTCTGCTTTTGCAGCTACAGTAAGATCATCACCACCTGTATTATAAGAAGCAGTAACAAATCTACCAAATACACTATCATTAATTGCAGTTACAGCTGCAGCACCTAAGTCATCTTTAGCAGTATATCCACTACCTACAGTAACATTAAATACTTGACCTACTCTGCAGTTTCCAGTCATATCACTATTTTCAACTTCTCTATAGTCAGTTGGACATGCTGTACAAACATATTTAAGATCATGTATATCACCTGAAGCAGGATCAGTTAAGTTGTTATTTACAACTGATGCTTTTACTGGTAACGTATAAGGTACATAATTAATTTGCCATATATCTTCTCTTTTAAGGATTGGAGTAGCAAATGGTTGTCCAGAGCTTCTTTGTTGAACTACTTGAAAACGATCAGGAACAATGGTATACATATTGATATCACCTTGAATATTAACTGAACCATCGCCAGTGTCAATATCAGCGATTGGAGTAGCTAATCCGTAAGATGTACTAAGAAAGTCAGTATTAGCCCAATCGTCACCACTACCAGTATTCATATATCTGCCGTCTAAGTTCCAAAGACCAATGTCACCAGAATTACCCGCAATAAAAGAGGTACCTGTTGATAAAACACCTGCAGTAGAATCACCAGCTACAGGGTCTATAAAATTATAAATTGCCATTTTTTTAAAATTTTAAAAATTAATATTTAATTATACTAATCAGATTTCATTGTTTCAATCTGATGAGTTTTGTACCTAGGGTCACTAATGCTCTCCAATAGTACGTCAACCGCAGCTTTACAAATTTCACCATGCGTATGGTCAGATAGTTCACAAGGAACATCTGATTCTAATTCAGCATTATAAAATTCTATTTGTCTCGGTTGTTTTAAATACGTTACTTTTACTGTATCTGTAAAAAACGTATCATCTGTATACAGTTGTAAAACTTTTCGTGCAACACCTTGAAAATCTGTAAAGATTCCAATATTATACAAAAAGCCACTGTTACGAGTTTTATTAAAAGGATCTTTTAGCGCAGTATTTAAATCATCATGTTGTATAAATTTACCTACTGCTCTTCTTTGTTTTAAAGTTGAAGATAAAAAATTATTATCTCCTTCTTCATTACTACTGCCTGGTTTTCTAAAAGATCCATTAATTGTATTGTTATTCCATTGATCTGACCCAAGTAAATAGTCCACTCCTTCTACTAATGGTGTTCCACAATCTTTATACCATATAATAGCTTCTACATTTAATAGATGCATGTATGTTATAGGTTGTAAAAATTCATCAGTAGCAGGAAATGTACCAGGCATTGCAAATTTATCTACATATGTAATATAATTTGGGTCTGGCCATAACTCTGATCCATACTGTGTATTAAGAGATTGAACTCTAATTAAATTGCTTAAATCATCTATTCTTTTTTGATTTTCTTCAAATCCTTTACCATACTTATTAGCACGACCATATCTTTGTTTTACAAAATCTTCCTGCGCTATATTAAGCGCACGATCAATTTCAGAAGTTAAGAGTGTATCCGCCTGATAGGAATTTATCCTGTCTAGTAAAAAAGTCACTCTTTGGTGCATTTCTGGTACTGTCATATTCTATACAATTGCTTCTTTAAGTTTCGCTCTTAATATTGTTAAAGTTCCAGAGTTCTTTTTATTTCTAAGATAGATAATTGTATCTTCTACAGTTTCACCAAGTATTTCATCTATATGAACAACTTGATTTCCTATCTTTCTTAAAACTCCTGCTTCAACCATTTCATCAATTTCAGCTTTCATTTCTAAATTTTTATCTATTGCTAGTTTAAGAAATTTAGCTGGGTCTTTATCTTTGAGATCATAAAGATTATTTTCTTTTTGTTCTCTAGTTAATTTAGATGGATTTGTTTGAGATAATAATCTTAATAACATATCCATTTTCTTTTCATCAGAAGATGCTTTAATAAATTCCTTATCTGCATCTTTTCTAAGTTTAACATTTTTATTTTTATCTCTTGTTTTTTTCTCTGCATCAACAAAATAAAATTTTTGCTTACCATGCATATTATTTTCATCCTCTGCAACATAAGGATGCTTTAAACAAAATCTATATTTTAAATAATGATCTATATTATAAGGTATTCCATTTTCATCTCTTCCAATTTCTAACTCAACTCCTTCAAAAGGAACTTTTATAACCATGTCTGTCCAAAATTGTTTTTCATATCTTGGCCAATCTACATGATCGGGTCCTACATCAAGTACTCCATTCATTATTTTTTTTGCTTCTTCGCCTTCTATACCTTTTAAAGGTTGACGATTAACATATACGCTGCCTATTTTAGTTATAGCTCCAGCTCTTACCTCTTTAGGAAGATGGCCCATGACCTCTTTCCTACGTAACATTATTTTTTTCATATTTTAGTTCTTTTACAGTTTAAGAATAACAATTTTTGTTATTTAGTTTAAAATCTAGTCCCGCAAAGCCAAAGGGTAAAACCCCTTGACTTCTTGGAAACTAAATAAATAGACTACGATGCAACTCATAGCCGAGTCTTGATACTACTTATTATGTAGCTATACACTCCATATCAAGAGAAGTATCAAATCTTCGAAGCACAACACCTGCTGTTTTTAACATGTGTACAGATGCTCCATCAATATCAGATGCTCTTGAGCCTGCAGAATCAAATCCTTTAGGGACTACTGATCCAGCTACACACCATCTTAGCATCTCACGTCCTTTTCTGTTGATCATTTGGATGTTATTTTGTCCATCGTAATTTGAATTATCAACAAAAACCATTCTGTAAGACTCTAAAGAATAACCTGTAGTAGGATGTTTCTTTCTAGCTTGAGCAACTGGTCCATGATCAAACATAGGAGCTTTAACTACATTTACTTTATAACCATCTATATGATCATAAGAAGTAAAGTAACCAGTCATTCCTAAAGATCGACCTGATCCAGTAATAAATTTCCTATCAGCATTTACTGTCCATGGATTACCAGTAGTACCTGAAGCCCCAGGAAAACCACCTTGGTAATTTTTTAAAGCATTGTCAAATTCTCTAGCACCACCAATACCTGTATAAAGTGTAATTACTTTATCAGCAGCATCAGTCATACCATAGAACATATCACCAATAGTATTTAATAATTTAGACTGTGTTAATGAAGAATAAGATTCTTTGTTTATTATTTGTTGTAATAAACCTGGTCCAGTAATAACTGGTTGGCCATTCTCATCACTCACATTCTTCTTTAAATCTTAACATATGTCTGTATTCTTCATAATCCATCCAAAGTTTAGTTGTTTTACCACCTTTAGTTGGAAGTGCGAATTCAGCAACATAATCTTTTGCATTACCTGCAAAATGGTAAGATTTTCTTACAGTACCAATTTTGTTACGTACTAATCCTGGAGCTGACCAGTTAGAAGCATTACCTCTAGAAAAGTCTAATCCAACATTAGCATATAACATTCCCCATAGAGCACCTGCAGTAACATCTGCTGCAGATACTGATGTAGTTGTGTCTGTTGAAATTAATTGTACTGTATATTCATATCCATCTGCTACTGCTTCAGGCTCAGCCATAATTCTAACTTGAGATCCTGATTCAGAAATTAATGTGTATGGAAATACAAACCATTTATCTGGAAATGTCATTTTAAATGGAACACCGCCAGCACCTTGAGCTGTAGATCCATCTCCTACAGTTGCTACTAATGGTCTAACATTCACTTCATGAGTTTTCACTCGATATTCATACTCATATCTATCTATAGATTTAGTATTGCCAACTCCCTCTGTTAGCATTGTTAATGGGAACTTACGATCTTCTCTACCAGCCAAATGTGTAATAATTGGTGAAAGCTCAGTAGGTTTTTCCATTAGTGCTGCAGTAAGACTGTTACTATCAGTCATCTGAGAGTCGTTATAAAACGTTTTAACTACTTGCATTTTAATTATTAATTAAAGTGGAGGACCCTATAAACCTCCGATCCAGGGTTTTGATACTAGATGACTGTTAGATCAAGATCCTCAATATCGAATCCAGTATTTCTTCTAGCTACACGTTTAGCGCTTTTAACCTTTTCTTGGTGTTTATTTATCCTAGATCTAAGGTCTTTAGCTTTAGACGTGGCAACTTTATTTCTTATTATATCATTTAATTTAAATCCTTTATACATTAAATAGTCAATTGCCAATTTAGTTTGTATATCAGATTTAACATGATCTACATCTCTTTGGGTCATTCCATCTTTATTTATAGGAGCAGAAATATATTTAAAAAATTTCTTTTTTTCTCTTTCAGGAACTATAATTCCATGAAATTCATTTGCTCCCTGCACTGTATCATATACATCATCCCAAAACTTTTTTCTTTCACTTAACTCTTTTTGAGCTTTTTGTTTTTGCGTAGCAATCATTTGATCTCGTTGATGCTTTTGCGCATTAATCAAAGCTTTATGAGCTAAGTCTGATTTCCCTTGTAATTTTCCTGCATCTTCATAATCTTCAAGCATGTCCTTTATAAATGCATCATCATGACCCTTCATTTTAAAGTAGTTTCCAACTAACATTTTTTGCATTGCAGTATCTTTTTCACCTACCTTTAAATTTTCATAATCTTGTCTAGGATCAAAATTCGTCATAAAATTTTGAGAATCTCCTCCAGACATTACATATTCAAGGTGTTGTTTAACTAATGGAAATTCATTCATTAAACGTTGCATATGCTCATTAGCCATTTGAGTACCTACATCTTTAGTCATTTGAACTAAACCGTCAGAAGTATCTGCATATTCTTTTTCAGGTTTATATCCTAATTGAGTTAAGACTTCATCAATTACTGTTCCCTCATCAACTGGCTCTTCTACTTTAGGTTTTTCTACTTCTGTTTTAGTTTCAGGTATTTCATCAACTATTTCTTCTTTAGTAGAAATTTCTTCTTTAGTATCTGCATCAGAATCTAATTCATTTGAAGTGGGTTCTGGTACAGGTTCTTCTATAGGCTTTTCATCTATAGGCGCTGTTTCTTCTACAGGCTTTTCAGTTACTGGTTCTTCACTTACTTCTGTAGTTTGAAGACCTCCATCGATCATATCATCAAATGAAATGTCATCAAAGTTTAATTTATCGTCTGTTGCATCTGTTGTCATAATTATTTATTTTTTACAAATTTAATATTTAGTTTTATTACTTACAATTATATATTTAATATATATATATACTTTATTATATAACACTTATTTATTCTTTAATCTACTGCTGTAGACTGTTTTTTACTTATCGTACCATCATCCGCTTGTGTATGTATATAATCAACATAGTCAGTTATTCCTGCAGGATACCATCCTTGTTTATATATAGGATATCCCTCAGCACTTATTCCTACATAACCTTGATTTGTCATTCCGTTTTCTACCAATAACTTTTCTAAGTCTTTTTTCTCTCCATTTTTATTTACTACATTCACATTTTCATTTTGATTTTTATTTTCATTTTTATTCTGTAATCCTAATTCTATTTTTTCCATTCCTTCTAATTCTGCATTTCTTTTATTTAAAGCAGTTATAAAAGCAGGATCATCATATCCCCATAGTTGAGGAGCTCTTTTTCCTGATCTAAATGGAGATTGATAAGGTAAAAATATTTGATTCTGAGCATCTAAAAATGAATTACTATGTGCATTTTGAAATGCTTGAGTAGATCTATTAAAAGTTATATTATCTAATAAAGTTAATTCTTTTTCCTCGTCTTCTTCATTATCAGTCTTGTGTAATTCTAATCTCCAGTCCTCCTCCTCTTCTCCTTCAAAATCATCTCTAGCAGTTCTTATAACTGATTGATGTTGCTCTACTTGATCTGTTGGTGTTGCTCCTAATGTTAAAACTTCAGAAGAATCAGATTCGTCACCACCAGTAGTCTCACCATCTGTAAGTATATTATCTATAGTATTACTATAAGCTGAAGGAGTTGATCTTGCAAAAGAAGAACTAAAATCAAATGTTTTGTTATAATTATTTAAAGTAGTATAATTTCCTTTTGAATAAGTTTGATAATTAGCTCCCGTTCCTAAAACATCTTTAAATTGAAGATGTAAATGATTTCCTGATGCCCATTCATCTATTACCCCTCTTCCTGAATGGCCGTGTTTATCAGAAGTCCATTTTTTTCTCCATGCTACTATTTGAGGATTTTCAGAACTTAATAATAATTGTGTTAATTTTTTTGCATCTTTACCTATAATATCTAATCCCATTCCAAATAAATGTCTTGAATAATATCTTCCACCTACGTCTTTATTCCATTTTTCACTTCTTAAAGCACTTGATATTTCTAAATCCATATTTTCAAATCCTGGAAGTATTTTAGCTAATTCGTCTAAAGCTGTTATTACATTAATATCTACAAGATCAATTCCTTTATATAATCTTTTCCATTTTTTCATATTTGGAAATATTTCACTAACACTAAAAAATTTATTTTCAATTTCTTCTTTTTTCGTATCTAATAAAAATTCTAAATTATTTAATTGTGATGATAGATTATTATCTAATCCTTCAATACCTTTAGGTATAGGCAAAGGTTGAAAACGATTACTTTGAGTACCTACATTATCATGACGAGTTTGCACAAAACCTTGATTTTGATATTCTATTGCTCCACCTGTTCTTTTTGTTTGTTTTTCTTCTTTTGGTTGCTCTTTTTTTAAACTTAATATATAATTAAGAAAACTCCAAGGAGTTGGTCCTTTAGCTGTCTTTCCTCCTTTTTTAGAAGGTTTATTCTCATTTGGATAATCATCATGTATGCCCACTTTAATCTCTCTATAATTATCATTATCAAAAACTTCATTTACTATATGCCAATTTTCTACAGCATCTTCATAATCCTCTTTCTTTTCCTCATAATTTTTTTTCTTTTCTTTATACTCTGGATCATTTTTTTTTGGCATAACAAGTTTTCCTGCTCTATAATCACTAGCATGCCACCCATCAAAATAAAGATTTTCAAGAGCCATAGCTCTATTTTCATCAGTAGCTGTTATATATGCATTGAATGGAGCTGGACCATACATCATACTAGTTAAAAACATTAGATCCTGTTGAGTTTTTGTTAATTTTCTAGGATCATTATGTTCTAATAGTTCATTTAAAAAAGTATGTTGATATTTATTTCCTGGTTCATTACCTTCAACTATAAGTCCTAATTTATCATAAAACTCATAGTTTTGTTGAGCCGATTTGTACATACGCTCTATTATAGGACCTTTTCCCCATTTTCCTGTTTTGTTACCATCCTTGTCTACAAGTTCTTGGGGATGTATATTAGTAGGGACTTTAATTTGATATATTCCTAATGCTGCAGTATCTCCGTCATACATAAGATCTCCTACTTCATCATATTGTAATGTACCAGCATCATTTTCTTTTGGACTGTATAGAGATTCAGTTCTAGAAATTCTATTCATTGCATAAATTATATTCTCTCTTCCTTTTTTAACAGCTTCTACATCATCCATATCAATACCTGCATTTCTTAAGGCTTGATCTATTAAATAACTTAATAATACTTCATCTTTATAATCTGATTGCATATCATTAGTAGTATATAAAGGACCTGCAGCATACCCATCAGATTTATTTTCTCCTAATACAGGCTCATCATCTACTGCTCCTTGAGTTTGATATTTAGTTATATTTGCATTAGGTTTAAATTTAAAATTACTTAAAAAATCAAGAACTCCTCCTTTTTTATATTTAGGATTACCATGCGCAATATTAAATTCTTGAGTTTTATAATTTTTACCTAACCATATAGCTTCTTCTTCTGTATCTGTTCTTATATATTCTCCAGTTTGCATAGCATATTGATATGCTTCGTCTTCAGATTTAAAATGATGAAAAGTACCATCTCCTCTATCAATAACCATAGGAAATACTATATTATCCATAGATGTCATATAATGAGTCATAGGCAATCCATCCTGAGGATTCATTACTTCTTTTCCCCTATTTAATTCTGGATTTAAAATTCTTTGTACAAAATTTTTATCAGAATTTAATCTTAACCAATACATTCTTTTTTCTCGATCTGTAGCAGTTATAGGAGGCTTTTTATATGGCCCATTTTGAGATTTTTTTCTTCCTCCTTTTTTATATAAAGTTCCTCCTTTTTTATATATACTCCCTCTATCTTGCTCTGCTTGTCGTTCCTGTTGTTGCTGTTCCAAATGAGAAACAAACAAACCAGGGCCTGCAGCTTCAGGCCTATGATCTTTATTTTCAGGATCATTAATAATATCCATTGTTACATTTTGAAGATCTGGATTATCAGTTGGAGAAACTACACTATATATATTATTAAAAAATTTCTTATCAAAAGTATCTCCCCAAATATCTTGGAATCCTGACCATGTTCCAATTGCAAATTTTGTAGTTAAACCTGGTACTTCTACTGCTAAATTATAACCACTAGTAGGTCTTTTAAAATATCCTTCTTCACCTAGATTATCTCCACATACTCCTCCATAACATGTACCTTCAAAATTATATTCTGCTAAAAGTTCTGAAAATGTATCAACTACATTTGGTGTAGACCAATCAGATCCATGCTTTTTTCTATCCCCTTCGCTTAATACAAGAGGTCCTATTTTATCATTACCATGCTGCATAATAATTATATCTCCCTTAGGATTTAAATTACCAATATCATCAAATAAACCAAGAACATGAGCATCAGAACCTGCAGCCCAACCTCTATCCACATCAGGCGCATATACTTCTAAATATCTTTCCATAAATTCTTCATCTTCCCAATGTACATTTAACGTGTCTTGTAAAGTATTTAACTCTTCTTTTATCCCACTAACCATTTCTTCATATGCATTAATTTTACTAATATCTTCATCGCTAAGATCAACTCCTCTTTCCTTTAAATGAAGAATATTTTCAACATTTTCACGACGTTGAATATTGGTTAGTCGAGTATTTAACTGTTCAAAACGTGTAGCATTTGTGTTAAAATCAACAGCAAATTCATAATCCTGATTTAATGCAGTTTTTTTATCTTCCCATTCTTTAGAATGAACTCGTGTTGGTAATTCAATTAATTTATAATTACCTTCACCATATTTTTTATTTAACTCAGGAATCATTCTTTCATAATCTCCTGTAAAGTATCCTCTTGGATCAGTAGGATCTATATATATTAAAGCTTGATATTTATATCCGTCATTTTCTAAATTTTGTTCACCTTGATTTAATTCTACTTCTACAGATCCTTTTGTTTGAAATTTGACTGGGCCTCCAGTTCTAGACATTCTTGTTTGAGAATCAGTTAAATCAGTTAAATCATTAATATTATTAGGATCTTGATTTTCATTTTGACCAGGAGTTATTCCTACTGTAGTATTATTTAAAAATCTAATATTACTATCTTTATCGTCTCCAGTATTTTCTATATCGTGTATAAGTCTTTTTTTATCTGGATTTTTGTCTAATGGTACTCTATATCTATAAAGTAATCTTTGTAAAGATATAGGATAATTTTCATTACTTGTATTCATATCAGGATCATAATGCTTTAAATATGTCTGCCAATGTTCTAAAGTCATTTGTTCTGTCCTAAAATCATAAATACCTTTATCAAGCATATCTAATCTTACTCCCATTAAATCGGAATAAGCTTCATGCACAGTACCTTCTTCCATATGATGACCATGCGTATAATGTCCTTCAGCCATATCTTCATTTCCTGCATCTCTCATTTCATCATCATTAAGATTGGCATAATTTAATTCTTTAAATGCCTCATAACTTCTTTGAGATATAAAACTATCTAAACCCGTTAGATGTCCAAATTCATGAAAAAGTGTTGTTTTCCAAGTATCCCCAGGTCTTTGCAGCATATAATCATGTTCATCTTTAGGCATTGTTAAAGTAGCCTTAAGATCATCCCATCTAGGGTCATCAGGATCTTCACCAGCCTTTCTTAATTTATTTCTTATCTTTTCTTCTGCTCCTGCACCATCATCGCCAAAGTCGTAATAAGGTGCAAAAAATTTCTGAACATGTGGTCCTGAAAGATCTAACATAGCTCTTAATTCGTAGATTGTAAAACCGTCCAGTGGATCAAAATCTTCTATGTTATTTCCTGCATCTACCCAGTCTTGTTTTTTTTGATCGAGTTGTTTTGATAATCTTATTGCAGTTTTATCTTTTCCTGTACTATCTAAAACAGTCATATTAGATAGATTACTCATTGCTTCTTTAAATACATTTTGAGGAGTCATTTCTAAATTTGTAAAATCTCCATATTCAAAATTATCAACTTCTTGAATACCTCCGTGCTCACCAACTTCGTATTTTTTATTAGAATAATTACGAGGCCCTTTTTGTCTAGGTAGTAGAGGATCAATCCCTTGAAATTTTTGATAACTTGTTTCCTCATTTACATTATCAAAAAATTCCCCACTTAATCTTCTACTAATTAAAGAATTTGGATCTTTTAATCCTGCATAATAATCAACTAAAATATTTTGAACCTCTGTTACTTCATCATAATTTCCCACTTCCTCCATATGTTCAGATTGGATAACTGGAGGATACTCTGTAAAAGGATAATTAAATAATTCCTCATCAGTAAATTTAACTTTTAGTGGTCTAATTCGACTTTTAAGTGCCTCTACATTAATTTCTGTATTTTTTTGTTCATTAGCAATTCTTCGTATATCTTCATCTACTCTTTCTCGACCTTCTATATTCTCTTCAGTTTGATATATCCCTTGTTTATTTTGTTTTTTCCAAAAACCTTTATTCTGATATGGTATAGGACCTCCAGTTTTGGCAACGGTTTCATTTTCTGAAGGAGTTTCAATAACAGTTCCTGTCTTTGGGCCCATAGGAAGATTTTCTAATCCAGGCGGAACATTTCTATATGATTGAACTAGATGACCTTTATCATCATATTTATTTATATCGATATTGTATTTCATCCCTTTGGTATTAAAGGGACCTACTGATTCAGGAAAAATCATAGTTGTACCTTTAGGCTTATTTCTAAGCCCTTCCATTTGCTCTCTATCAGACTCTGCAATTTCTATCTCATCTGATCGAATAAGTTCTGAGAAATTACGTCCTGAAGCAATAGCTTGCTTAAGTACATCTATAAGTCTATCTGCCATTATGCTTTAGTCCAGTATCCGTATTCTAATATACATGCATCTGTATCTGCAGTAGCTTCTAATCCTACTCCACCTTTAACTGGAAGAAATGCAAATTCTCCTGGTCCTAAATCCATAAATGTAGTTGCATCATCTATTTTTATTACTATAATATTAGTCGCATCCATGTTTTTTAAATACACATAAGTAATACCTGTATTATCACCAGCAGTTAAAACATTAAATTGGCCTGCAGTAGCCACAGATGTTCTAGCTATTTGAGCACTAGGGTTTCCAGTAGTTAATGAATCTGTTACTGATAATTGTAATACATCTGTTGTATTATCAGTACTTGTTATTGTTAAAGCGGTTGTTAACGTTGCCATATTTATTATTTTTTATTATTGTTATTACTCTTTTTACTATCGCTACGCGCTTTTTTCATTTGTGCGTCAGCTTTTTTATCTTCTACTTTTACTTTTTCTCTATCATTAGACTCTTTAGCATTATTAGCTCTTCTAGTTTCTGATATCTTTTCCATGTCTACTTCTGCTTTTTTATTAGAAGTTTCTCTAATTTCATCTATCTTTTTAGCTTCTAGATCTGCTCTCATTTCTGCTACTGCTAAATCTGTCTCAGCTTGTATATTTGCTATTTCAAGTTTAGTCTGTCTATCTTTATCTTTTTCTGCAGCTTCCATTTCAGCTTGTTTTTGTTGAGCTTCAAGTTGCTGTTGTTGCATTTGTGCTTGAGCTTGTTGTTGCTGTTGAGATAATTCTTTCATTTGATCTTCAGCTTTTTTGATCTTACCTTTTAATCCTATAAAGGATCCTGCCTCCATCATATCTAATACTGTAGATGCAGGAACTCCGTTTTGAATCATTGATTGTGATAATTGTCTAGCCTGCATTAGTTTATCTTGTTCAGCACCTGAATCAGAAATAAATATTCCATATTCTGTTTCCATATGTAATAATGATTCTAGATCTAAAAAATCTGTTGTTCCATCAGGCATTACATACATTGTCTTTTTCCCTGTTAACCAAGCTTCTTTAGAATAATCTAATAAAGCCTGAAGATCTCTTTGTTCTACACCTCCAAATTTTCTAAACATATCCTCTGTAATATGAGAAGATTGTACAATTGCTTGTTGTGATGTAGCTTTACCTTCATATGTTCCTACCTGTCCTTGCCTTTGTCTATTAACCCCAGAAACTTTTTCCCATTCTAACATAATAGATTCTAACAAATGTATATATTGCTCAATTGTTTTGATAGACATATCTAACACAGATTGATGTTGAGGCGATAATTGTATACCTTCCTTATTATAATCTACCCAGGCAATACCAGTGCCTTCAACATAATACATAAATTTATCCATATCCCATTTTTTGGGAATCATGTTGATATCAAATTGAGCTATTATATCTTTAGATCTAGCAATTGCAAGTTCTAATCGATATTTAAAAATATTATAATTTAATTGATATGGAATACCCAGTGAAACCAAAGAGATATTAGACGAATTAATGTCTGAGTACCTACGACCATTAACTGGTAGTTTACATTTGGAAGGATTGTCTAATGATCCTCTTTGGTTTAAAACTGGGCTTATATTTACATAAATATCACCATCTATTCTAGTGCCTTGCCATACCTCATTAACCCATAACCACTCTAAAGTAGCACCTTGTTGTTTTAATTCTTTTGGCATTCTAAATGATTCATCTACTTCTAGTTCTTCCATTTGACCTGTATTAGGATCTATATAAGCTAAAAATCCTATTTTTTTTCTAGATTTCCAGTAAACTGTAACACATTCAACAAGTCTACTTCTCCAAGGATCTTTATCTGGACTTTGAGTTTTATGCATTAGCCAAGAATCAACACTGTTACCTTCAGGTTTTTCTAATTGATCTATATGTTTATCTGTTAAAACTGAATGATAATTATCTATAACTGTAGATGGATGAGTATATTTTCTTATAACTGCCCAATCGCCATCTTCTACATATTCAAGATCTGGATCTAAATCGTAATCTATATCTATTGGATTTAATATATCATAAAAAGGTTCACTGTTTCTAACTCCTCTTTCTGTATATACTTCTCCTGAAACTAAAAAATGAAACCATGCTTTTTGTATTTTATCATGTACTTCTTGTTGTTGCATGATATAATTTATAGCATGTTGTCCTACAATAGCTCTATTATCTACATAAGTTCTTTCAAACATTTCTGCTATCTGTGCTGGCATTTGTACTTCTTCACTTGGTATTCCAGTTTCTGCCCCACTAGCATTCATTGCATTAATAAATTGCTGTTGTAATCCCATCATTACATTAGCATTTTTTGCTTTTTCTTTTTCTGAAACAGTATCAGCATTTGTTACATTTACTGTATAATTAAATGGACGTTTAGCTTTTTCCCCCATTAAAAGATCAATAATAGGTTTTATGATAGGATAATTTCTAAGTTTTGATGGAAAGTTTTTTCTTGTTTTTCCGTAGGGCTTAAGCACATAGTTATAATCTTCATCTGCAATTTCTCCATTATAAAAATCATAAAGTCTTTGTAGCTGATCTCTTCTAGAAGAATATCCACCATGATATCCACCTAAATTAGATAAATTAATAAATGCTTCTACGCAATCTTCTCTCCATTTTTTAGTTTTCTTTCTTGCAGAAAGTTTCTGTCTTGGTATGCTCTCGTAAGTACTCATGCTACAAAAATAATTAAATTTATTTAATATTAATATATACTATTATATAATATATATATATTTATAACTATACCACTTTTTGTGGAGGTGGTGAGAATCGAACTCACGTTCCAAAGCCAAGTACATCACTTAGCAAGTGGCAAACCTGTCACCCCCTATACAAAATTCTTATCAAACCAACTATCTGCAGATCTATCTTCTAATACTTCTTTTACTTCTGCATTATATAATTCTCTTGTATGAAACATTCCAATCATTAATGCCATCACTCGGTCAAAGTTTCCTTTATGATTAAATTTTGTTAATTCTTGCAGTAAAGCTGGATCATAAATTTTATGCAAGTTAAGAAGTTTTTCTCCATTTTCATCACTTCCTCGCGAAGAAATTAACCAATCTCGTATATAAATCTCTCCTTGACGCTTTCTTTGTTCAGTCATATGCATACCGTATTGACGTTTTACAGTTCTAGATCTTAGATCTTTTTTGTCTAACATTTCAAATTCTTCCTGTAATTTATGAAGTTTTCTATGTCTTTTTGCATAAGCTATTATTTCTCCACGATCGTTCTCAAATCCTATTTTACATCCATAATAATCTGCTAACATAAATAAATTTCTATTATATTGATCAGAAGTATCAGGTCTTCCAACATAAGATGCTACAATCATATCATCAGGTCTAGATATATTATTAGGTCGTTTTATTACATATGCAGCTCCTAATGACATAGAATCTGCGGATTGATTTTGGCCATAAGGGTCATGACATAATACATATAAATTCATAGGAACTTGGCCATTTTCATTTTTATAAGGGCTCTCATAAATAGTAATACATCCAGAGTTGTCTTCCCCTTTCCTATGCGGAAATCTTAAAATTGGTTTACCATCTGGTATAGGTCTAAATTTAATTTGATTATCCTTATTATAATGCAATTGTCCGTGGGTGCCCATAGAGTGGAGACCGTGTGCCTTTATTTTATTATATTGTGCTTGTAAGGAAGCTACATCAAATAAGTTTGCTGTAATCTGAAGAGTAGCCTCTTGTGGAGAAAAAGGATGTTCTGCTACATATTGATCCAAAGCTTTAGAATCTGCTGCCATTTTTTTCTTTTCTCGCATGCCCTCTTCATATTCTATAGCTTTTTGTTCTAAAGAGTTGCCATCGTCATCAATAAATCCTTCTAAATTTTGTTGTATAGGAATAAAATATCCACATGTGCTTCCCATAGCTCCTTGATCCCATATATTATCATATTTCATACAGTCATAAGCTTCTGGATTATAAAATATTTCTTCCATTGCTTCAAAGTCTGCTCCTTCTGTACCACCTGTACCAAAGGCCACCATTAACCCTAATGTTTTAGCACCTTGACGCATTGTAGGCATTGCTACTTCCCAAGCTTTTAATAATCCTGGAAAAGAACCTGCCTCCTCAAAGAATATTAACTCACCTGCTTTACCCCTTACTTTATCTGGATTATCTTTAAGAGAAACTCCTATGATCTGAGATTTCATTCCCATTTCAATTTCAACTCCATTTACTTTTTTCTTATATCCTGATTGCTTAGTCATTTCTCGATCTCTTAACCGTGGTTGTGTCCAAGCTGTATGATCATCTATAAAAGATAAAAAGTCCCATGCTTTAGATAAAAGCCCATCCCCAATTAAATATTCTTTTTGACTAGCAAATACAAAGTTTTTAGAATTACGAACAAAGAAATAATTTCTTGCTAGCATAGCACCAGCTTTATAAGAATAACCTTTACGTCTTGCTTTTAAGACGATCATATGTTGATTCGTTCTTTCTCTTCTAGATTGTATAGTACCATCTGGAAGTTCTTCATCAACTGCCCTATCTATTGGGCAAAAATTTAAATAAAAATAATGAAATCCTGTTACAGTTAATTCATCAATAGCATATCCATATAAACATCTCTTTTTTTGTTCATCCCAATAATCATAATAATCTTTGGTACCTGGAAGAGCATTTGTGTAATATCCATACTTTTGAAAATGTAAAGCTTCTTGTCGTAATCTATCTGTGTTCTGGAGCATTTGTTTTTAAATTTGTAAGTTCAGCACATTTTTCATATTCTTCCATTTCTTCATAATATACTATTAGTATGTCAAGAATATCTGAAGATCTGCCATCTTCATTTTCAGGATCAAATGGTAATGGTATATCTTCTACGTCTTTAGTTAATAACTCTTCTAAAGTTTTTTTACCAGTGACAAGTAGAATTCAAAGTGATTAGCAGCCCCGTCTAAGATTTCTACTAATCTTTCTTTAGCTGCTAATCCAAGTTTTTTTTCAACTTTATTTCTAGTTCTAGACTCTGGTGCATTAATACCAGCCAATCTTATTCGCTTTTTAACTTTTACATCAAAGCCTAGATCTATTTCAGCATCAATAGTGTCTCCATCGACTACTCTGATACATTTTGCATTATAATTATACATATTAGTTAGATATACCGTAATTTAAAAGTACTAATTTAAACTTTTTATCAGAAATATCATAAGAAAATTCAAAAATTGTTAAAATACTTAATCTTAATGTTATTTCAAATCTATCTATTTGCTTGCTGGGTGTCCAGCCATTAAAAAATTTTATCATTGTTATTTATTTTAATTATTGACTATATTTATTAACTTCAACCCCACCCCGTGTAGGATTGTTTGCTTGTTCTTCTTTTTTAACTATATCTTCTAATCTAGATAATCCATCAACTACTTTACCCATTTTTTCAAGATTATTAACTAGATCTTTAGCATGAAATATTGGTCTCCCATTATCATCTACTAATGTTAAATCTACAGTTCTAAAATAAGCTTCTAGCTTCTTTACAGATTCTCTTGCAGCTTTTAATAATTTAACTGCAGAAGTTTCTATTAATTCATTGTATTTATCACATGCTATTTCTACCTTTTTAGAAACAGTCTTTAGTTTTAAACTTTGCATTACTTCTTCATGTCTTTTATCCCATTCATAAACTGCGTATGCAGATCTATGATCACACATAAAATACACATATCCTAATTCTTCTATTTTAAGATCTTTAAATTCTTTTATTAATAAAGCATACGGACTAGGGGTTGCTACCTTATCCTTTATTATTATTAGATCGTCTTGTAACGCCATCTTTTAATTTATTTATATGTTCTACTCTTTTTTTATTTACTGTAAATTTACCAAAATAAGGTAATTTAACAGTATTAAAATTTCCTTTTGTCATAATTATAGATGTAAATTTAAATTGAGAGTCTATAATTTTTTCAACCTGGCTTAAAGGAATATCATATTTATTTGCCAAGAAATATATTATTTCTTTTTTATTTCTGGCCATCTTGCTGGTTTATCTGGACATTCTGTTGTTGCCCATTTTGCTTTTACTGCTATCTTGCATCCACATAATCCACATGTATCATTATGCGTTCCTTCTTTTTTATAAGGACACACATTACATATTTCTAATCTTTCTGTATATTGATCTGGAGTTACATTTGGACGTCCCTCTTTAATATACTTTGATGCTTCTCTTGCAAATTGTAGTGTTAATTTAAATATGTTCATCTGTTATTATTTTACTTTTTACGTATATTCCTCTATTATTAGTTAATATCTCTACTGCTCCTCCAGGGATAGCATATATAAATAATATGTATTTATTATCCAATACTGGTCCGCACCACTTTAACGGTGATGCTGTTTTTGACTTTGAGTAACCTGTGTAAAACATACTTATCATTTTTAAAAGTTATTGCTCCCTTATCTTTAAATTTTTTAATATAATTATTTAATTTATTAGGATCATCTATTTTTAATATTTTAGCAACCTTTACCTTATTATTATAAGAGCATAAGTTTTTACTTTTATTTATATCCATAAATGCAGCTAAAATAGTTAATTCTTTAGATGTTAAATTAAACATACTATTCCAAAATTGTAAATATTTATAATTACTATCTAGTTTTAAAGTTAAATTCATATTGTTCGTTGGTTTATTACTATTTCTATTACAAAATCATGATCATCTATATAATTATTTATTGTTACTATACTAGCTAAATTCATATCTTCAAAGATTTCTATCTTTTCTTCAAAATCCAAATATGTAAAGATCCATTCTTCAAATTCATGTATTATAAATCTAGTTTTTAACATCTCTAAATTCTATTACCGCTTTACTATTTTCAAATTTTATTTTACAAGTTTGAGATTGTAAATTAAATTGATGTATATATTTCTCTATATCTGCTTTAGTAGCTAGAAAAGATAAAAATATAGATAACTCTTTAGCTGTTTTATGAAGATACTCTTCTTTATTCTTAGTTTCTTTATCTTTTTCAGCTAATTTAGAGTAATCACTGAGACTAATGGTAACTGTTCCTTTCATTTATTTTACAGTTTCTTCTTTTGCTAAATATGTATAGTATACACGATCAGAGATCTTTTTACTATCTGTATTATATAAAATAGATCCATCTTTAGATATTCCATATATATCTTCTCCATACATATCTTTAAAGAAATCTTGTTTCCAATCAACCATTTCTGATATTAAGTAAATCTTTCCCATAATTATTGTTTAAATATACCCATACAGAAATGTTCAGGTATCATTATATATGATTTTTCTTCTATTTCTATAATATTTCCTGTTGTAGTAGGATTGATCATAGCAAGATCACCTATTGATGCTTGTTTACATTCAGGTCCTATAGCTAATATTTCAGAAATGTTAGATTGTAATTTAGCAGACATATTTTCTGGTAATATAATACCACCTTCAGTCTCTTCTATCCTTGGATCAGCAACTAATACCCAATCTCTAGTTGGAGTAAAGTTTTTTAAAGTTTGTTTAGACATAGCCTATTTTATTTTTAGTTATATACAAATATATAAAGAAATTTTTTATATATCAAAACAAAAAATAAAATATTTTTTTTAATAAGTGTGAATTGGATACACCTCCCCCCTTGGAAATTAGTTTAACTTTGAATTTCTACTTACCGTTTTTAGCCTTCGTGGGTACGTTTTCTGTCAGCCTATAGTATTACTCCCACCTAAGTTTTATATCAAAGCAATTTTTGGAATTATTGGGGACAACCGTGATTAATAAATTAACTCGTAAACCCAACTTCTGACCCTATAACTACCTTTTGGCCCTCTAGGGTGATCTTAGATTCCAGTGCAATATTAAGCAATTCCTATTATATAAACAAGAATTATTATTAAAAAATATAAAAATTTTGAAATATCTATTCGCATATTACAAATATATCATTTTTGTGTTAAGAGAATATTAAGGATATATTAAAAAATTGTTAAAAAATTTTTTTTGGGGAGGATCTTTGAGCGTGTGAACCTACTTCAAAGTCCACCCCACCTTGTTTTGAGAGGTTCAATAGCCCCTCGTTCAAATAAATTATAAATTTTTAAAACTAAAATGCCGTATGGGATACTTACATTTTAATGCGCAGGTGATAGCAACACCTAAGCTTGTGACAGCCGAGCAGTCTGTTACAGGCAAATCAATTGCTTTCTGTAAAGTGCTATCCAAAGAATTTGGAATAGTACCAGCAACCTATTACATAGATGCTGAGAGTATTAAGAAAGGTGACTATGTCACTCTTAAACACTGTATCAAGGGTGATACATACACTAATGCCAAAGGCACTAAGTGTAAATATAATAAAACAGGTTTTATTATACAAGATTACCTATCTACTTCTGCGAAGGAGTTAGATAATGCAGTGAAAGAAGTCGAGCGTCTTTCTGTCTTCAATAAAATAGGATCTTAGATCCTATTTTTTTGTTGTTTATTATAATGTTATGCGTTAAGATGCAACAGTGAGAGCGTTAACCAGCCATCACACGTTACATTTAACGCATAATATAAAGTTATATAAATCCTATTCATTGTATTTATATAACACAATCACATAAAACTAAATCAAATGAAAGGTATAATAATAACAATAAGTCAAATTATTTTAGCTACCATTGCATGCTTTGGTCTAATGTATTTTGTAATATGGTATCATGTAGTATTCTTAAAACTACTTAGTACTTTATGGTAAAAGGAGTGGCGAACCTATAACATTGCTTTAAATTAGTAGGCTTGTAATGATGTATTTGAAGACGAAAGTCAATACGTAATACAATATCAATAGGCTGCATATGACAGAACATGTGCGTGGTTGGAGTCCACACCAAGCCTACTATATTTAATTAACAAAATAATAATAATTTATTATTATGGAATGGGAGTAAACATAATTACAGGTCATATTATAGTAAGTAATTAGGCTATAATATGTCCTCTCCCAATATCAAGATAAGTAGTGCCTCCAGGTCGGTAATGTAACCTATAGATAAGAACCTCAGGATGTCTTAAATGAATTAGCAGCACTGTACATTACAAATGTTAATTGTTACTTATCAAATTATTAATCAAATTTATTAACCACACAAGTAAAATAAAATCTTGTTCACACCGTAATGTGGCCATAACATCCCTAGAGGAACTGCCGTAAACTAAGAGAAAGGTAATAGTATTAGTACTAAGAGCTCTTTTAAAGCATAAGAGTTAGGGTGAACAAGTTTTGTGTATTTTATTAATCATTTAAAATAATCTAGACATGAAAACTGCAAAACAATTACGAGCAATGAATGACAAATATGATTCAATTAAAAGATCACCATCATTTGGATTCAAACTGCAAATAATAACATTTTAACAAAATAAATAACATTTAAAATCATTTAAAGTCATGAAAAAAAATAACACTCTAGCAGATTTATTGCCTGCTAAAACAAAAAAGCAATTACTTGATATGAGAAATAACTACAAACCAATTCCAAAGATAGACAATAAACGTAATCTTGCTGACTTTGGACTTAGTAAAAAAGTCTTCGATAATAATGAACCAAAAATTATTAAAGAAAGAAATCAATTAAAAGCAGAAAATATAAAATTAGAAGCTAAAATAACTATACTAACAAATCTTATAACACAAGCTATCAAAGATCTAAATCATTTAATAGAAGCAAAAGAAATACAAGACTCTATTAAAAAAGAAATAAAAGAAGGCATGTACTCAAGATGGAAACAATTATAATCACAAATCTTATATCCCTATTAGCAGGAATAGCTGTAGGGATATATGTATCCAGTCAAATTAGTAGCTGGATCGATAAAAATACTAAAAAATAAAATATTTAGGCAGAAATAGGCATTATCAGGTGTTCCTTTACCAGTAAGACTCCTAAATATATATAAAATGGATAAATGTTCTGCAAGTCCTGGGCACCAATCACGGTAACAGTGAACCAGGTTACGAACTAACAGAGTAAACTGTATAAATCAATAAATATTTATTAATCATTTAAAATCAATTAAAAATGGAAGAATTATTCAAATTTTTCAGTAAAATAAATACTGAAGACTGCAAAGACTACAACAATAGTCTATTAGATTCAAATTTTTCAACACATAGAATGTTTACAAAAAAAGAATTAAAACAAGCCTTTGAGCAAATGTATTTAGAAACATTACGCGTAAAAGAAACAGTTAAAACATACAAAGGTGATGATATTGATATAATATTAGGCACTTCAAAAGGTTTTATAACTAAATTAAAAGATAGTATAGACTCTTTAGGTGAAGAAGGTAATATAAGCCCATCAAACTTTAAAGATAGAATATACTTTATGTTTTATGCATGTGAACCAAAAAATCTTATGGATGTACTTTGGATAGGACATATGTTAGGAAGCAAAAGTATGTTAGAATGGCAAGATGGAGTATATAAATTTGATACACCTGAAGGCTATAATGACTAATATCATTGTAAAATATGAATGTGACTCTACAGGTGATCACGCCTGTAGTATCACATCTCTTTGTGATATCAGAGAAAAAGCATTTGATGATGAGTATGATGCTATACATTTTATAGCAGAATGCACATCAGCTACAAGCAATATCAAAGAAGTGGCACCACACTTATTTCTTCATGATCAAGAATTAGATAATGAAGCAAGAAAACTTGGTGTAATCACTCTTCGTGAATTAGAAGAAAATAGAATAAATAATT
>LULN01000106.1_pt1 | contig 25363 bp, 20 predicted proteins | sample 728131 | NCBI WGS metagenome assembly LULN01 (sample SAMN03860288, study PRJNA289734) | marine metagenome | biome: seawater column; feature: ocean; material: water; isolation source: Red Sea water column Station 149 - depth 100m | place: Saudi Arabia: Red Sea | collected 2011-10-15 | depth 100 m
TTCAAGATTAGAAAAAAAGAATGTATTAGAAATAGGAAGTGGAACCGGGTGTCTTTCTATTAGCATAGCAAAGTTATATAAAAATTTTTCTATTACTGGAATTGATATATCAGAAAAAGCAATCGAAACATCGATTACGAATGCTAAAAAATTAAATTGCTCAAATGTAAAATTTATTAAAGAAGATTTTTTCAACATGAATTTTAATCGTTATGATATAGTTATAAGTAATCCTCCTTATCTCGCACTTGAAGAAGTAGGTTTTCTTGACGAATCAGTCAAAAATCATGATCCATTAATGGCATTATCTGACAATAAAGACGGTTTATCTTTTTATAAATTTTTTGTCAACAATATTGATTTATTTTTAGAAAAAGATGGAAGTATGTATTTTGAAATTCCTAATTCTTCAATTACAGAAATCATCATAGAATTAGTTAAAAACAATCAAAAAATTAACAGCAAAATATTTAAAGATTTTGAAGGCAATAATAGAGTAATTAAAATATATTAGCATTAAATGAAAAGCGAATTTATACATCTCCACAACCATTCTGATAACAGCTTATTAGATGGAGCACAGACTATTAATACTATTATTAATACGATGGATGATTTAAGCATGGATTCAGTTGCTCTTACAGAGCATGGTAATTTATTTGGAGCAGTTTCTTTCTATAATCAAGCAAGAGCGAGTGGAGTGAAACCAATTATTGGTTGTGAAGTATATGTTGCAAAAGGAAGTCGTTTTGATAAAGAGAAAACTATAAGAGGAGGAAATTATAATCATTTAGTTCTTATTGCACAAAATTTAGAAGGATATAAAAATTTAATGAAGATTGTAACTCATGGTTATTTAGAAGGATTTTATTATAAGCCACGAGTTGATTTGGATATTCTAAAAGAACATAATGAAGGAATCATTTGTTTATCGGCTTGTTTAAAAGGCAGTTTAGCCGAAACTCTTGTGTATAGTGGTTATGAAAGCGGTAAAGCTATAGCTGAGGAGTATTCCAAGATATTCCCTAATAGATATTATATTGAATTACAAAACCATGGCATTCCTGAAGAGATTCAAAATATCAAACTTGCAACAAAGCTTGCTAAAGAAATGAATTTACCAATTGTCGCAACCAATGATGCCCACTATGCTTTAAAAAGACATCATAGTGCGCATGATGTTCATATATGTATTGGTTCCGGAAAACAACTAAGTGATACAAAACGTTTAAAATATTATGGTGAAGAATTTTATTTTAAATCTCAGGATGAAATGTTTTCACTATTTAAAGAATTTCCAGAAGCATTAGAAAATACTCGAGCTATTACTGATTCAGTTGATCTTGAAATACCAATGAAAGATTATCATTTACCATGGTATCAAATTCCTGATGGCTCCAATGTGAAGGATATTGATGAATATTTGAAAATTCTTTGTGATAAAGGCGTTGAAGATCGCTTTTCTGATAAAACTAGTGAAGTAGAAGAAAGATTAAACTATGAATTATCAGTGATTAAAAAAATGGGTTTTGCTAGTTATTTCTTAATTACTGCAGACTTTGTTCAATATGCTAAGAAAAACAACATACCTGTTGGTCCAGGTAGAGGGTCAGCTGCTGGTAGTTTAGCGTCTTATTGTCTTGGAATTACTGATATTAATCCTTTAAAACACAACCTGCTTTTTGAACGATTTTTAAATCCCGATAGAATTAGTTTACCGGATATTGATATTGATTTTTGTATTGAAAGAAGAAACCAAGTTATTGATTACATTAAGGAAATCTATGGTGAAAAATCTGTTACACAAATTATTACATTTGGTAAAATGAATGCGCGTGGCGTTATACGCGATGTTGGTCGTGTTATGGGCTATTCATATTCTGAAGTAGATAAAATTGCAAAATTAGTTCCAGAAGGAATAAAGGTTACTTTAGATAAAGCATTAAAACAGAGTTCAGAGTTACGCACTCTTTCTCAAGATCAATACCAAGATCTTATTGAAAATGCAAAAGTTTTAGAAGGGATGAATCGACATGCTTCAATTCATGCTGCTGGGGTTGTTGTTGCTCCTGGTAAATTAACCGATTTTGTTCCTTTGTATAAATCTACCAACGGAGATATCACAACCCAATACGATATGAATGAAATAGAAAAATTAGGTCTTTTGAAAATGGACTTTCTTGGACTACGCAATTTAACTGTTATTGATAAAACTATTGAATTGATTTATAAGCGTTTAGGTAAAAAAATTGATATTAATTCTATACCATTTGATGATCCAAAAGTTTATGAATTGTTTTCAAAAGGATTAACAGTAGGCGTGTTCCAGTTTGAGTCTTCAGGAATGCGAGAATTCCTTAAAAAACTTAAGCCAACGGCTATTGAAGATTTAATCGCAATGAACGCACTGTATAGACCTTTGATTGCAATGACGGCACTATATAGGCCTGGTCCTATGAAAAATATTAATCATTATATTGATAGATCTCATGGTAAAGAAGAAGTGCAATCTATACACCCTTTACTTAATGAAGTGCTAGAAGAAACACACGGTATTATTGTTTATCAAGAACAGGTAATGGAAATTGCTGCACGCGTTGCAGGGTTTACACTGGCTGAAGCGGATGAAATGCGAAAAGCAGTTGGGAAAAAAATTAGTTCCTTAATGGATGAACTATCTGAAAAATTTATCAATGGAGCAATTAAAAATGGCATCTCAAAGCTAAAAGCTAGACAGATTTTTGAATTAATCGAAAAATTTGCTCAATATGGTTTTAATAAAAGCCATGCCACAGCTTATTCTTATATATCTTATCAGACTGCATGGCTTAAAGCACACTATCCTGCAGATTTTATGTCTGCAAATTTAACTAGTGAAATGACTAATACAGATAGAGTAGTGGTTTTAATTAATGAGTGTAGAAAATTAGATATTAAAGTACATGCTCCAGATATTAACAAATCTGAAATTAATTTTATTCCAATTAATGATAATGAAATTTCTTATGGTTTGAATGCAATAAAAAATGTTGGGGTTAAAGCTTTAGAGGATGCTATCAAGATAAGAGAAACATCAGGGAATTTTTCTTCCTTTTTTGATTTTATTTTAAAAGTAGACCAACGTATAGTGAATAAAAAAGTATTAGAAAGTTTAATTATTGGAGGAGCTTTTGATTCTGTGCATCAAAATAGAGCACAATTATTTGAAATGGTTGATGATGCAATTAAATATGGCCAACAAGTGAACAAAAATATATCAAAAGATCAAATGAGCCTATTTGGCGAAGAGGAAAAATTAATTAAAGAACCAGATTTTCCTAATGTTGAAGAATGGAGTAATCAAGAGAGGCTAAACAAAGAAAAGGAAGTGCTAGGGCTGTATATATCCGGGAATCCTTTATTAAAATATGCTGACACATTAGAAGAGATTAGCAATTATGATTTTACAGACAAGACTCATTTAAAGGAAGATACGTTAATCAAGATAGGTGGTGCAATTTCTAGTTTTAAGCTTCATTATGATAAAAAAAATAGACCAATGGCATTTTTTAATTTAGACTGTTTAGGCGGACAAGTTGAAGCAATTATTTTTCATGAAGCTTTTGACAAGTATAAAGAAATTATTCAAGATGGCAACATTGTGTTTCTTGTAGGAAGTTCTAGTGTACAAAATCAATTTGCAGATTTAAAAATTAAAGTAGATGAAGTAGTGCCAATTAATCATGCAAAAGAGGTTTTAAAAATACAAGAAATCAATATTAAAATTGAGTCCAATATGTCAAAAGAAAAACTCAATGAAATCCATGCTCTTGCAATCAAAAATTCTGGCGATGCTCCATTTATAGTTCACATGGTTAATGATGATGGATCAACGAGAAGGATTGTATCAAAAAAAGTACGCGTTTCTATAAATAATCATTTTATTACAATGTTAAAAGATTTAATAGGAGAGTCTAATGTTTGGGTTAGTTAAATTGTTAGTATTATGGCGTTAAAACCACCAATTAGAATATTAATGGCAAAGCCAGGCTTAGATGGCCATGATCGAGGCATTAAGGTCTTAGCAGCAGCATATCGTGATGCAGGAATGGATGTGATTTATCTCGGTTTAAGACAAACACCAAACAGTATTGTGCAGGTTGCAATACAGGAAGGGGTTGATGTCATTGCATTGTCAATACTTTCTGGTGCACATATGACTATTTTTACTAGAGTAATCGAATTAATGAAAGAAAATAATCTTGAAAACGTTTTAGTGACTGGCGGTGGAATTATACCAGAAGCTGATTCTCAAGAACTATCAAAGATAGGTGTTGGCAAACTTTTTGGGCCTGGCACCACCGTGAAAGAATCATTAAAGTATATTGAAGATTGGGTAGAAAATAATAGACGATTATTAATAATATTCATAGTGTTTATTTAAAAGGTGAAAAAGCATTTGAAAAAGGATATTTTTCATCTGCAAAAAAACACCTATTATCTGTTATTGATTGTGATGAGAATTATTATGCAGCATACTTATTGCTTTTTGAAATTGCAGATAAAGAAATGACTGTTCCATATATTAAACTTTTAATACAGCAAGGCAAAACTGTACAAGCTAAAAAAAGCTTGAATGCAATTATTAATACATCAAAAAACAAAACGCAAATTAATCAAGCTAAAGAAATTTTAATGAATCTTCAAAAAAAGGATAAAAAATGAGTGAACAGTATTTTATTAAACGTCAAAATAATTTGAAATCATTGTTTTCTGAAAAAAATTTAGATGGGATGCTTGTTACAAATCTTACTCATATAAGATATCTTTGTGGTTTTACTGGTTCAGCAGGTTCTTTACTCATTACGCATGATAAATGTGAATTTATTACAGACGGCAGATATACATTTCAATCAAAAAATGAAGTAAAAGGTGCCAATATAACTATTAGCAGCGATCCTCATTTTAATGTAATAAAGAAAGAAAATTTATTACCATCTAATTTGAAGATTGCATTTGATTCTAACAACGTTTCACATCAAATCTATAATCAATTAAAGGATATTTTTTCAAGCATATCTTGGGAAGGAACTTCTGGATATGTTGAATCTTTAGCAATGATCAAAGATGAAAAAGAAGGCGATGCTATAAAAACAGCTGTAGAGATAACAGACCAAGCATTTTCAGAAGTTTTTCCAATGATTAAAATTGGAGTTAAGGAAAAAGAAATTGCTAATCAATTATCTTTTCTTTATAGAAAATATGGTGATGCTGATGCCGATGCTTTTTCTCCAATAGTCGGTAGTGGTATACATTCTGCAATGCCTCATCAGCGGCCAACAGATAAAAAAATTGAGCCTGGAGAATTAGTGGTAATTGATTCGGGCGCAAAGTATGCTGGGTATCATGCAGATATGACTCGCACTGTTGCAACAAAGGGTTATTCTGAAAAACAAAAAGAAATTTATAATATTGTTTTAGAAGCTCAATTAAAGAGCATTGATGGTATCAAGAGCAATATAAGCTGTAAAGAAATTGATTCTATTGCACGTGACCACATCACAAATGCTGGTTATGGAAAATATTTTGATCACGGACTTGGTCATTCTCTTGGTTTAGAGATTCATGAAAATCCTCGATTTAGTAAAGTCAGCAAAGATATTTTACAATCCAACCATGTAATGACTGTTGAGCCAGGGATTTATCTTGAAGATATAGGTGGAGTTCGTATTGAAGACGATATTGTTGTTCAAGACAATGGGTGTGAGGTTCTTAATAAGACTCAAAAAGATTTTACTGTCATTTCATAACAGCATACCTTTATAATGAAGAAGAAATTTTTAATTATTTTATCTATTATACTAAATTCATGTACTTGGAATATGATTCAAATCTCTGTGCTACCTAATGGGGATTATTCAGTTGTATATGAATCTAGCGGCAATAAGCTTGACATAGAAAACAATGATTTTGTTCATCCAAAAAATAGTAATACATCACAATGGCTTACAACATTAGAACAAGGCTCCAATAATGATGTTATTAAAAAAACTATTAATATAAAACCAATCAGAAATAAGACCGTTTTTATTGATGAAAAGTCACTGAATTATTTTATTAATGTTGAAAAAAATGAATATTTTTTTTGGGATGAATATTCTTTTTCTTCTATAGTATATGATTTAGAAGTAGATAAAAAATATCCGTCTATAGTGAATTTTTTAGATATAGAAGGAGATAAAATTTCTTGGATTCTTCCAGCAAAAAAATATATCATTAATACATCTCTTATTGAGTATCAAGATTTACTCAATAATGATATTTTTTTTGAAAAAATTAATAATCAAATAACAACTTATTTTGATTATGTTGAGAAAGACTCTCTAATAGATAAAATTGATATCAACGCATCTTTAATTATAAAAGATGCATTAAATCCAATGATTAATAAATTGCCAAGAGACTTTTTTCTACAACTTCAACCAATTATTGATTTTCATGAAAGTGAATTTGAGAAAAACACAGCTTTAATGAATGATTATTTTCTTTTTAATATAGAATTACCAGGAAAAATTCAAAGTCATAATGGAGATAGTGAAGAAGGTAAATTATTATGGGAAATAGATTTTAATGAGATTGCCACAGATAACTTTGAAATGTATGGAAAATCAATTATAATAAAAAAATGGAGAATTTTAATCTCTATATTTTTTGTATTGGCATTGCCTTTATTCAGGTTTAAAGTAATAAAGAAGACTATATAATGACTGAGGATATTAAAGGGAAAATTAACTCATTAAGACATTCTATTAATGAGCATAATTATGCTTATTATGTATTAGATAATCCTGTTTTAAGTGATCAAGAATATGACTCTTTATTTAGAGAGTTGGAAAAATTGGAAAAAGAAAATCCACAATATGTTGATCCATTTTCTCCAACACAAAGAGTTGGACATCCAGTTAATAGTGATTTAGAAAGCATTAATCATACTACACCAATGTTATCTTTATCAAATGCAATTAATAATGAAGAAATTTTTGATTTCAATAAGAGAGTAAACAAGTGGCTAAATAAAGAAAATATTTTTTATGTTGCTGAACCAAAGATTGATGGTTTAGGCGTTTCTCTTGTTTATAAAGATGGGCAATTAGATCGTGCACTTACGCGAGGGGACGGTTATATAGGTGAAGATATTACACATAATATTAAAACAATTAATGCGATTCCATTAGAATTAAGAAATTTAAACAATATTCCTTCTCTACTCGAAATAAGAGGTGAAATTTTTATGTCAAAAAATGAATTTATCTCTTTGAACGCTAAAAGAGAGCGCAATGAAGAAAAATTATTTGCAAATGCAAGAAATGCAGCTGCTGGCAGCGTAAGACAATTGGACCCAAAAGTTACATCAAACCGTAATTTATCTATTTTTTGCTATATTCGGTGGGGGATATTTCCTTTATTGTTCATTCTTGCTTCTCAAGGAGCAAAGCAAAGCTTTAGCCAGAAAAACATTCTTCTCTTCAATAATTCATTTAGGACTCCTCTCTAGATCTCCAAGATGGGCTATTGCAGCAAAGTTTGAATCAAAAAAAGAAGAAACACAAATATTAGATATTATTTTACAAGTAGGTCGTACTGGAGTAATTACGCCAGTAGCAAAAGTTGAGCCTGTAGAAATATCAGGTGCAGTAATTACAAGTGCAACTTTACATAATCAAGATGAAATTGATAAAAAAGATATTCGTATTAATGATTTTATTGTTATTGAAAGGTCTGGAGATGTTATTCCTAAAGTATCAAGCGTTATTAAAGAAAAAAGACCAAATAATACCAAAAAATTTTCTATCTCTGATTTTGAATGCCCCTCTTGTAACTCTGTAATTCAAAAAACAAAGGATCAGGTTGCTTATAAATGTGTTAATGTTGCCTGTGAAGCAAAAATTAAAAGTGCATTAGAACATTTTTGTTCAAAGAACGCAATGAATATTGATGGTCTTGGCCCACAAATTGTTGAACAAATTTAATAGAGTCTATTGAAAGTTCGAAGGAGACATCATTCCCAAGATTTATTTTTGCTCTTGGAATTCCACATGTAGGACAACATGTATCAAAAATATTAGATTTTTACTGCCAATCTTCTATAAAAAATTTATCAGAAATGTCTTTTGAAGAACTAGAAAATATTGATGGCATAGGAGGTGTTGTTGCAGAATCAATTACTAAGTTTTTTAAAGAAGAACATAGTATTATAATTGTAAAAAATTGTATTGAAAAAGGAGTGAAAATAAATAAAACTATTTTTAATATTTCATCTAAATTTTCTGGTGATGTTTTTGTTATTACTGGAAGTTTTAAAAGTTATTCACGTTTACAAATAAAAGAATTATTAGAACAAAAAGGGGCAAAAGTAACCAATAGTATTTCATCAAAAACTAATTTCCTAATTGTAGGAGAAAATGCTGGATCTAAATTAGAAAAAGCGAGAAAAAATAATATCAAAATTATTAATGAGAATGAATTGGAAGCTTTATTAGATGAAAAAAAATCTTAAATACTGTTTATCTTTTTTCTTATCTGTTGTTATATCTCAAGAAATTGATGGTATTAAAACAAATACAATTACCAATGGTTTAAATCGTCCTGTTTTTGCTGCTTTTGAACCTCAAACAAATAAAATATATGCTGTTGAACAAACAGGTAAAATTTATTTAATTGAAAATTCTGGTAAGAATGTATTATTTCTTGATTTAAGTAAAAAAATTAATATTGGCATTACACCTGATGAGCGTGGATTATTGGGGATGACATTTGATCCAGATTTTCAATCTAATGGTTTCTTTTATGTATCATATATCGATACTGAAAATTATTCTGTGATATCACGATTTCAATTTTTGCACAAACAAGGAATCGTAGATATAGAATCTGAAAAGAAATTATTACACTTTGAACAGCCCTTTAATAACCATAATGGAGGACATTTAGCATTTCATCCAATAGACAAATATTTATATATATCATTTGGAGATGGAGGGTCTTCTGGAGATCCATATGGGCATGCACAAAATTTAGGTAATTTTTTTGGATCAATTTTACGCATTAATCCAAATGTTAATGGAACATATTCAATTCCTTCTGATAATCCTTTTATTGATAACGATGATATTAAAAGTGAAATATGGGCGTATGGTTTACGTAATGCATGGAGGTTTTCTTTTGATAGTCAAAATGGAGATATTTATATGGGTGATGTTGGACAATATCTTTGGGAAGAAATTAATTACTTAGAATTTGGAGAAAGTGGAGCAAATTTTGGATGGAATATAATGGAAGGAAATCATTGCTATCCTGAACCTGGATGTCATCAAGATGGATTTGTAAAACCGATATTTGAATACCCAAGCGATGCAACCTATGCGTTCAGTTTAATGGGTATAAAACAAAGTAATGTATCTGGCTGCTCAGTCACAGGAGGGTATATTTATAGAGGGAATAAAATCAAAAGTTTATATGGATTATATATATTTTCTGATTTTTGCACGGGTAAAATTTGGGCTTTAAATCCGCTAACCAGTGAAACCCAAGATATTACTGAGCTTTTACTTGGATCTAAGAAATATATGATTTCATCATTTAGCCAGGACATTAACAATGAACTCTATATAATTGAATTTTCTGGTACAATATATCAAATTGAAGCACAAGATGAATGAAATAGCAATTTATATTAATAATCTGCATAAAAAATATGATCAAACCGTTTATGCTGTACAGGGAATTGATTTATCAATAAGGAAAGGTGAATTTTATGGCCTTCTTGGACCAAATGGAGCAGGAAAATCGACTACTATTAATGCAATTACAAGCTTAGTAAGGCCTACAGAAGGCAATATCAAAGTTTTTGATAGAGACATAGTGTCTGATTTTCGTTATGCACGATCTAAAATTGGAATTTCTCCACAAGAAATTAGCAATGATTGGTTTTTTCCTGTTGAACAACTTCTATATTTTCAAGCAGGATTTTATGGCATTACAAAAAAAGATGCAAAAGAACGTATTGATTTTATTTTACATAAAGTTGGTTTATATAATCATAAAGATAAAAAAATGCGTCAATTATCTGGAGGAATGAAAAGACGTTTACAGATTGCAAGAGCGTTAGCACATAATCCAGAAATTTTGATTCTTGATGAACCTACTGCTGGTGTGGATGTAGCGCTAAGACATGATCTTTGGAATTTTTTGCAAGAATTGCACAAAGAAGGAAAAACAATTTTATTAACAACACACTATATTGATGAAGCAGAATTATTATGTGAACGAGTTGGAATTATTAATAATGGAAAGCTTGTCGCTGAAGATACTGTATCTAATTTAAAGGCATCAACCAATAAGTCAAAATTAGAAGATGTATTTTTAGAACTAACTGGGAGAAAGTTAGATGATTAAAAATTGGATTGGATTTTATACACTTTCTTCTAGAGAAATCTTACGATTTTTTACTGTTTGGAAACAAACAATTATTCCAGGCATTGTAACTACCCTGCTTTATATTTTTGTATTTGGTGTTGCTCTTGAAGATCGAATTAGTGAAATAGATGGAGTATCTTACAAGATGTATATTCTTCCAGGGTTGTTAATGATGAATGTTATCACCAATTCGGTTGCCAACACTGCATCATCCATGTTACAAATGAAGTTATTACAAACACTTCCTGAATTACTGATTACTCCCTTGTCTAGCTTAGAGCTATCATTGTCGTTTATTATTGGAGGCACTGTTCGAGGTTTTGTTAATGGTATCCTTATTTTATTTATTTGCATAATGGCTGGAATGCAAATTCAAGATCCAATTTCTACTATATTCATTATTTTTATTGTGTCATGGTCTTTTTCTAGTCTTGGATTATTTATTGGACAAATGTCTGATTCATGGGATCAATTAGCTCTTATTCAAAATTTTGTTCTTACGCCATTAAGTTTTTTAGGAGGAATTTTTTATTCTGTCCAAATGTTGCCAGAATGGGGATTAACAATTAGTAAAATTAATCCTGTATTTTATACTATTAATTCTTTACGATATTCTACTTTAGGAGTTTCTGATGCTCCATTTATCAGTTCCATGGTTTTTATTGTTTTATTTGCTTTGTTATTAACTACTCTTGCCGTGAAGACAATGGAGAGTGGCAAAAAAATAAGGTTTTAATTTTCAATTATATGATATAAAATCAAGCATGCAAAAACATAAAAAGGCCATCCTTTATCTTGAGGACGGCCTTTTTTTTGAAGGAAAAAGCCTTGGTTCCGCAGGAGAAACATCAGGAGAGGTATGTTTTAATACTGGAATGACTGGCTATCAAGAGATTTTAACAGACCCATCTTATGCAAAACAAATGGTTGCTATGTGTTCTCCCCATATTGGTAATTATGGTGCAAATAATTCTGATGTTGAATCATCCAAAGTATATGCAACTGGCTTTATTATAAAGAGTGAATCACTTATTTCTTCCAATTGGCGTTCAACTGCGACATTAAGTGAGTTTCTTAAAAAAAATGGAGTAGTTGGAATCCAAGATATTGATACAAGAGCACTTACCCTTCATATTAGAGACAACGGTGCAATGAATGGTATTATATCTACCAAAGATTTTAAGCTAACAAGCTTAAAAGAAAAGATAAAAAAAATTCCTTCAATGGAAGGGTTAGATTTAGCAAAAGAAGAAAAATAAAACTAAATACAGAATCGCAGCAATTGATTATGGTATGAAATCTAATATTTACAATATTATGCTTGAACATGATGCAGAAGTTTGTCTTTTCCCAGCAACAGCAACAGCAAAAACAATCCTTAATTATAATCCGGATGGTATTTTTTTATCCAATGGACCTGGTGACCCTGCAGCAATTGATTATGGTATTAAAACTGTAAAGAAATTACTGGGGAAAAAACCAATTTTTGGAATTTGTCTTGGTCATCAAATTTTAGCACTTGCTTTAGATGCAAAGACATTTAAAATGAAATTTGGACACCGAGGTATAAACCAACCAGTTAAAAATTTAAAAAATGATAAAATTGAAATTACATCTCAGAATCATGGATTTGCTGTTGATCCAGAATCATTACCATCAAATACTATTATTACACATATACATCTTAATGATACTACTGTTGCTGGTATAGAATGTAAATCTTTACAAGCTTATTCTGTCCAATATCATCCTGAATCTAGCCCTGGTCCTCATGATTCAAGATATATCTTTAAACAATTTTTTCAAATGATGGATAAAAATGCCAAAAAGAAATGACATTAAAAAAATATTAGTTATTGGTGCAGGATTATTCTGGTACCCAAGCAATTAAAGCGTTAAAAGAAGAAGGTTATAAGGTAGTGTTGATTAATTCAAACCCAGCCACAATTATGACTGACCCTCAATTTTCTGATAAAACTTATATTGAACCTATTACAAAGGAATATGTTGAAGCTATTATTAAAAAAGAAAAGCCTCACGCAATTCTCCCTACAGTTGGAGGCCAAACTGCTCTTAATATTGCCAGGGAGCTTTATGATGATGGAATATTAAAAAAATATAATGTTGAATTAATTGGGGCAAATAAACAAGCAATCGAAACTGCCGAAAGCAGAGAAAAATTTAAAGAAGCCATGACAGATATTGGTTTAGATGTTCCTTATGGGTATATAGTACAGTCTGTTGAAGATGGAATAAATCTTTTAGATAATATTTCTCTTCCTGCAATTATCAGGCCTTCTTTTACATTGGGAGGGTCTGGTGGCTCTGTTGCATTTAATGAAGAAGAATTCAAAATAGCAATTAATCAAGGGATCAAAGAAAGTCCAGTAAATCAAGTATTGGTAGAAGAATATCTTTTTGGATGGAAAGAATATGAATTAGAAGTGATTAGAGATTTAAACGACAACGTAATTATTATTTGTTCAATTGAAAACATTGATCCAATGGGAATCCATACAGGCGATTCAGTCACAGTTGCTCCTGCAATGACCTTAACAGACAAAGAATTTCAAAAGATGCGTAATTGGGCAATTAAATGTATAAGAAAAATTGGAGTTGATACAGGCGGTTCTAATGTACAATTTGCAGTTAATCCTGAAAATGGTAGAATGGTTATTATAGAGATGAACCCGCGTGTTAGTCGTTCATCTGCGCTAGCATCCAAAGCTACGGGATTTCCAATAGCAAAAATTGCTGCAAAATTAGCTGTAGGATATTCGCTGGATGAACTAAATAATGATATTACTAATAGAACGCTTGCTGCATTTGAACCTACTATTGATTATATCGTAACAAAGATTCCAAGGTTTGATTTTGAAAAATTCCCATCTGCATCAGGTAAATTAGGAGTTCAAATGCAATCAGTTGGTGAAGTAATGTCAATTGGAAGAACATTTAGAGAATCATTTCAAAAAGCATTTCGTTCATTAGAGTTAAACTTGCCAGGACTCTCACCAAAAGATCCAACAGATAATGATCCTGAAATTAAACGTTTTAGGTCTTTAGATATTAAATCTCTTAATCGTGGAAGTTCTTTTAGAATGTTAAAAGTGAAAGAAGCATTGATTCAAGGATTTAGTATTGATGAAATTTATCACAACACAGGCATTGATCCTTGGTTTTTACATGAAATTGCAGAAATTGTTAATATTGAACAATCATACACATCGATTAAAGATTTAAAATTTTTAAAGAAAAATGGCTTTTCGGATAAACAAATTGCACATATCACAAAAAAGTCGCTTTCTGATATACAAAATACAAGAGAGAAGAAAGAAATAAAGCCCGTATATAAAGTTGTAGATACTTGCGCGGGTGAATTTGTTGCGGAAACACCTTATTGTTATTCAACATATGAAGAAACTCATGATATTCAACCGCTTAAAGGAAAGAAAGTGATGATTTTAGGAGGAGGGCCTAATCGTATTGGCCAAGGAATTGAATTTGATTATTGTTGTGTGCAGGCTGTGTATGGTTTAAGAGAAGCTGGTTATAAATCTATTATGGTGAATTGCAATCCAGAAACAGTTTCTACTGATTTTGATTTAGCTGACAGACTTTATTTTGAGCCTATTACGTTTGAAGATGTCATGAATATCATTGATTTTGAAAAACCAGATGGAGTTTTAGTGCAGTTTGGAGGGCAAACTCCTTTAAAAATTGCGAATCAACTTAAAGAAGCAGGTATAAAGATTTTTGGCACCTCTTCTGATAGCATTAATTTAGCTGAAGATAGAGAAGCTTTTACTAAACTAGTGAATAAAATAGAAGTAACTATCCCAAATTATTGTATTGCAAAAAATTATGATGAAATAGTTGCTTACTCAGAAAAAGCAACATTTCCTGTATTAGTTAGACCAAGTTATGTTTTAGGTGGTCGAGCAATGCAAATTGTTTATTCAAAGAAAGAGCTTGTTGATTACGTGTTTCGTTCTGCAGAAGCAACAAGTGATCATCCAATTTTGATTGATCAATTTATTGAAAATGCATTTGAATTTGATGTAGACGCATTATGTGATGGGAAGGATGTATTTATTGCTGGCATTATGCAGCACATTGAAGAAGCAGGTATTCATTCTGGAGATTCTTCTTGTGTCTTACCTGCCCATAAAATTAGCAATAAAGTGAAAAAAGAAATTATTGATGTAACAAATAAGCTCGCTAAAGCATTAAATGTAGTTGGGCTAATTAATTTACAGTTTGCTGTAAAAGATGAGATAGTATATGTATTAGAAGTAAATCCTCGTTCTAGTCGAACTGTTCCTTTTGTAAGCAAATATAGTAATATTCCATTAGCAAATATCGCAGCACAATTATCTGTTGGAAAAAAATTAAAAGATTTTGAATTACAAAATATAAAACACAAACATATTGCAGTCAAAAAAGCAGTTTTACCATTTAAAAAGTTTAAAGATGAAAAAGTGTTTCTTGGCCCTGAAATGAAATCTACTGGAGAAGTAATGGGTATTAATGATAGTGTAGGTGTAGCATTTTTAAAAGCAATGCAATCGGACGGCTATACTGTTCCTAATAAAGGAACAGCATTCATTTCTGTTAACAAAGCAGATCGAAGAGAAGCATTAGCTGCTGCAAGAGATTTAATTCAAATTGGATTTGATATTATTGCAACTGAAGGAACAGCAAAATATCTATTGAAAAATAATGTACCTTGTGAACAAATTTTTAAAGTTGGAGAAGGTAGACCAAATGTTGTTGATGAGATTCTTAATGATAACATTCAGTTTGTAATTAATACTCCTTTAGGGTCTAAATCAAGATATGATGAAGAGGCAATAGGGAAAACATCTGTAATGAAAAATATTTTAACTATTACTACTATGTCTGGGGCCAGAGCTGCCATAGAAGCAATATCTCTTAGTGAAAAAATTAAAGTCAAAGCGTTACAAGAATATTTTAAATAATAATTATTTATAATCTTCTATATCTGGACATACACAGAAAAAATTTCGATCTCCATATGCATTATCAATCCGTGATACATAAGGCCAAAATTTATTTTCTTTGATCCAGTTAATAGCAAACACAGCTTCTTCTCTAGAATATGGATGATTCCATTCACTACACACTTCTCCAATTGTGTGAGGCGCATTAATTAACACATTATCTTCTTTAGATGTTTTGCCATCTGCAATATCATTGATTTCTTTTTTAATCTGAATCATTGCATCACAAAAACGATCTAACTCATCTTTTGATTCACTTTCAGTTGGTTCAATCATTAATGTGCCAGGAATTGGCCAAGACATTGTTGGAGCATGATACCCATAATCAATCAATCTTTTTGCAATATCTTCATTTGTGATGTTAGCACTGTTTTTAAACTCCCTACAATCAATGATAAATTCATGTGCATTTAATCCACTCATTCCACGATAAAGTATGGTATAGTCTTTTTCTAAACGTTTTGCCATATAATTAGCATTTAGAATTGCGATCTGTGATGCGTTCAATAGCCCTTTTCCGCCCATCAACTTCATATAGATATAAGAAATCAACAAAATGCTAGCACTACCATAAGGAGAAGAAGAAACTGAGTACAACTGTTCTTCATTTGTGGTATAATGTGTTGGTAAAAAGGGCGTTAGTTTTTCATTAACACATATTGGTCCCATTCCTGGTCCCCCTCCTCCATGTGGTATACAAAATGTTTTGTGTAAATTGATATGCATAACATCTGCACCAAAATGTCCAGGTTTACAGATCCCAACCATTGCATTTAGGTTGGCTCCATCCATATAAACCAATCCACCATTTTTGTGTATAATTTCACATATTTCATCAACATTATGTTCAAATACTCCATGTGTAGATGGATAGGTAATCATAAGAGATGATAAATTTTCTCCTGCCTCTTCTGCTTTTGATTTCAAATCGTCATAATCAATATTTCCGTATTTATCACATTTCACAATTACTACTTTTAGTCCAGCCATAATTGCACTAGCAGGATTTGTGCCATGGGCTGATTCTGGAATTAAACAGATATTTCTTTTTTCATCATTTGCTTTGTGATATTCTTGTATTGTTAATAGTCCAGCATATTCTCCTTGAGCACCAGAATTTGGTTGAAATGAAACAGCATTAAAACCAGTAACTTTAGAAAGCATGGTTTCTAATTCATCAATAATCAATTTATACCCTTTTGTTTGTTCGTTTGGAGCAAAAGGATGTATTGTATTAAATTCTGGCCAACTAATTGGAATCATTTCAACAGTTGCATTTAGTTTCATTGTACATGACCCCAAAGGAATCATACTATGGTTAAGCGATAGGTCTCTTTTTTCCAATTTATGCATATAACGCAACATCTCTGTTTCAGAATGCATGCTATGAAATATTGGATGCTTTAAAAAATTATCTTTCCGATTTGGTTTAGCTTCAATGCTATCCCCTTTTTTCTCATTTGATGTTTTAAATAACGCACTAATTTGAGATATTTCTTCTTCTGTTGTTTTTTCGTCTAAAGAAATTCCAATCAATCCATTGTTATGGTACATGAAATTAAATTTTTTAGACAATGCTTCTTTTTGAAATGATTTTAAATCTATATCATTTAGTTCAACAACGATTGTATCAAAATAATTATTTGTATTGCTAATGATGCTATGACCATTTTTTGCAATTTTTTGACCAAGCTTTGTTGTGTGTTTATGAATTGCAGTAGCAATTTCTTTTAATTTTTTTGGACCATGAAATATTGCATACATTCCAGATATAATTGCTAACAATACTTGAGCTGTGCAGATGTTAGATGTAGCTTTCTCACGTCTTATGTGTTGTTCTCTTGTTTGTAAAGTTAGTCTGTATGCTTGATTGCCATGTTTATCTTTTGATACTCCAACAATTCTTCCAGGAATATCACGCTTAAATTCATCTGATGTAGCCATAAATGCTGCATGTGGCCCTCCAAACCCAAGTGGCACCCCAAAACGTTGACTATTGCCTACAGCGATATCTCCACCAAAAGAACCTGGAGACTCAAAAAGCTGTAAACACATTAAATCAGTTGCAAAAACAACCTTACATCCTGAATGATGTGCTTTATCAACAATCGACTGGTATAATTCAGGGCTATCAATTTCGCCAAAGCGATTTGGATATTGCATAATACAACCAAACGCATTGTCAAAATTCATTTCTTTATAATGGCAAATTTCAATTTCAATATCTAAAGGCTCTGCTCTTGCAACAATCACATCAATTGTTTGTTGAAAACAGTCTTTGTCAACAAGGAACTTATTAGATTCAGTGTTATTTTTTCTATAGAACATTAGCATTGCTTCGCTTGCAGCGGTTCCTTCATCTAATAATGACGCATTAGCAATTGGAAGGTTGCAGATTTCTGAAACCATTGTTTGATAGTTTAATAATGCTTCAAGCCTCCCTTGTGAAATTTCTGGTTGATATGGAGTATATTGAGTATACCATCCTGGATTTTCTAATATATTTCTTAAAATGACATTAGGGGTAATTGTATCATAGTATCCTTGCCCAATTAATGATCTATATAGTTGATTTTTTTCTCCAATATTTTTTATATGTGTAAGGATTTCATTCTCAGAGAATTGTTCATTTCCAATAGAATTTTCATCAATATCTAAAATGTTTTCTGGCACAATCTTTTTAATTAAATCTTTAAGAGATTTTTCTTCAAGAAAAGATAACATTTCTTCAATGTGATAATTTTGAGGGCCTATATGTTTCTTGTGAAATTCTGACATTTTACTGATAGTTCACCATTATTGGGTATAGTACCCCCGGAAGGACTCGAACCTACAACCAAGGGCTTAAAAGGCCCCTGCTCTACCAATTGAGCTACGGAGGCAAAAGTAGGTAAATTTAAGTGCATGAATCGTTATTTGGTAATGGAAAAAACATAATTTTTAAGAAAATTTTTGATTTAATTATTGCACAATTGCGTAAAACACTATTACCTTATGCATAGTCTTTTAGACTTATTGTAAACAAATACAACAAATCGAAAGGTTCCGCGGTTGGCGCTACGGAGCCTTTTTTGTTTCTAAAAAAAGTATTATCTTTTGACAATATTTGACAATTGGGGGCGACCGGTTTCGACATTTTAGCAAGAAGCTTTAGGTGGCATGTAGAGCTTAGTAACTCTTAAAACTTCTAAACTTTATTAAGTGCCGATTATGGCCAAATGGCTACAGCTTAATTGCTTATAGCCCATCATCAGTAGACGTTTCTCATCGTTCGCTGAATGGTGTCATAAAAATGAGATAGCTTAATTTTTTGCTTTGACTTATTAAGCGAACCCTTAAAAGCTAGTTTTATATTTGGTTGTTCTTGAACATATATAAAATGAACATTAATCAAGTAACTAAACATGTAGAAGTTTAATTTTTCTCTATTATGGACGGGAGTTCGAATCTCCCCGCCTCCACAAATAAATTATGATTAGATATATTTTTATAACAATATTGACTTTCTTTACTTTATCATGTGATTTTGATACATCCGTTAAATTAGAAGTAAGTAACAATGATGATTCTTACCAGTCAATTCCAGGACCTAGAAATTGTTTTTGGTCTCGTGGCCCAATAAGTAAAGACCCTTATATTAATATTGCTTATCCTGATGCCAATGTTTTTTATTGGAGCGCAGCATTCACTATTCCTGAAGGCGCTCGACTTTATCTTAAAGGAGAATTTCCTTATTCCAGGTATATGTCATTAATTAGTTATGATGGGAAAGGAACCCCAATAGAATCTTTAGCCGATTATCTTATCATACCTGATGAAAACTCAATCAATCCTTTTGTAGAAGGATCTACTAGAAATCATAAAAATAGATCTTATACTATAGAAATTTTAAACCTTCCCCAAGAAATAAGAAGAGAAGAGGGAGTAAAACTTGATCTTCAAACTGATATTAGAAACGGAGATTCAGAAAATGAAATTCTTAAAAGAAATTCATTAAATGCAACCGAATATGGACAAGGACAACAATCAATTGTTTATCGTATCTATGTTCCTGATAAAGATAAAGACGAATTAGGAGGAGTTTCTTTTCCTGAGTTTGTTTTAGTGTTAAATAATGGAGAAAAATTGGTAGGAGAAGAGGCGTGTAATGCATTAAATGCTAATCAAATGGCACAAATTAGTATAGATGCTATAGGCCTTCCTATGACTGTATATTCAAAACTGGTAAATCAACCTGATAAACCTAATACATGGCCATCAACTATACCAACCACTTGGTATTTGCAATATGATAGGAATTTTCTTCTAGGTATTTATAATGGAGAACCGCCTAAATCATTTAGAAAGAGCACTGGCGGTTTTTATCCCAATCTTGATAATAATTATGTACGAACCATTATTAATCGTAAACATGGTAAAGTGTTTGTTCTGAAAGGGAAATTACCTAAAACACCAAAAACTTATTATGGAGATGAAATAATGACCAAAGGTGATTTGATTTATTGGTCCATTTGTTCCAATCAAGGGTTTGCAAACACTCGAGTAAATGATTGTCTTTTTGATGAACAAGTTCCTGTGAATGAAAACGGTGAGTATACAATTGTAGTGAGTAGAAAAGAAGACCGTCCACGAAATGCCTATCCTGATTGTGGAATTGGGTGGCTGCCAATGGCTGATGATGGTGATGGAGCTATAGATGAAGATGCCACAGTGATTCAAATTAGAAATATGTTAGCATCACCAGATTTTAGACATGCAATTCAGAATGTTGATCAGATTGGTAAAGAAAAAGAGATTATGGGTCCTTATTTACCGTCTTCGTTTTATACAACAACAGGTGGCTTTGAAGCATTATTCCCTTGTCTGCAATAAGATTTATTTGGGAATACGATCTGGAAAATCTGTAATAATACCATCTATACCAAAAGTAATTGCTTTATCAATTTCTTCGGGCGCGTTAATAGTCCAAGAGTATATTTTAAAACCTGAATCATGAATTGTATTAACAATTTCTTGATTTAAAGAAGAAAAATTTGGGTGTATAGCAACTGCATCTAATTTCATTGCTATATCAAGCACTTCATTTAGTGTATTTTTATCGTTTAATATTCCAATTGGGATATCTGTATTCTCATTTTTAAAAATTATTAATTCATCCCAATCAAAACTTGAAACAATTAATTGGTTTGATTCCCATTTAGTATTACTAACAAATTTTTTAAGAATTAAAGCTGTTTTTTTAGCTGTATTTTTACCTTTAAGCTCAACATTTAATAATATATTTCCATCAATGAGTGTTAATACTTCTTCTAGGGTTGGTATTTTATATTTTCCTTCTACTAAAATATTATTGAGTGCATCGATTGTCATCTCTTCAATAAAACCAGTGCTATTAGTAAGACGATCTAATTTTTTATCATGGAAAACAACTATTTCACCAGATGCACAACGAAAAACATCTATTTCTACACCATCAACTCCTAGATTAATTGCTTTTTGTATAGACTCTAAGGTGTTTTCAGCGATATGCCCTTTAGCGCCTCTATGGCCAATATTAAGTATATCTTTATTTTCACATGAGCTAAGCATAACAATGAAAAATAAAACACATATTTTTTTCATGAAATTAATTTCCTTCATGAATTTCTACTGCAGCACGTAAGCCAGAAAATAATGCTCCTTGCATCCATCCATGATCATTAGAAGCATGTTCTCCTGCAAAATGAATACGTCCTTCTGCAGCCCCAATATGTTCTGCTAAAGCTGAATCTTGAGATGAAGTAGGGGATGCCCATGCTCCCTTTGACCATTCTTCAAGCGCCCATGATTGAGACACACCATTTTCTATATTATTTGTTGCGCCAGGGAAAATATTTTCCCATCTGTTCAATACGGTATCAATACGCTCCTGTTCAGTTAATATATCCATTTCGTCTGCTCTACTATATCGCAAATAAGACATAATAATACCACGTGGACCACTTAAGTCCCAAGTAGGCTGCCAGATTTCTTCTGGCAAATCAGTATTCCCCCATCCATTTAGACCTTCACTTTCCCAAAATCGATTTTGAAATTGAATATAAATTCTTGTTGATGATGCATATCGATACCCACCATTCATTGCTGTTTGTTTTTCTGTTGATAATGATGGTGTAAATTGAATTTTATTTAAAACAGTTAAAGGGACAGTACATAAAGCTCTATCTGCAGTAAAAGACCCTCCATTTGTTGTTTGTACAGTAACTCCATCAGAAGTTTGTGCAATAGATTGAGCAGGGCTTGCAAGTGAGATATAATCGTTTAAATAATCTGCAAATGCATATGGTAAACGATCTGACCCACCACGAATTTTTACATAGTCTTTGCGAAAAACTGAACCATATGTTGCATTGAGATAGTTGCTATTTGAAATTAATTCTCGTGTCCCATCATTTACATCTACATAAGAGCCTGACGTAGCATAAAAAGGATCTAGTTGTAAATTAAAATGGTTTGCATATCCTAATGTTAAATCATGACTAGGTTTAATTCGTGCTGCACCTCCTTCACCAAAGTGGTTGTCAGCAAATGGAGAACGAATTGTAAACACTCGTCCACCAATTCGATTTCTTGCCTCTAAAATTGTTACATTATGACCTGCGCGATTTAATTCATATGCAGCAACCAAACCAGAAAGACCTGCCCCAATGATTATAACTTTTTTAGATGGTCTATTACCAGAGAGCATTCCTGGTGAATAGGTAATTGGAGGACTATCTTCGTTTGGACTCCCTTCATTATCTTCACATGATGGTATAAGTGTTGCTCCAGCTGCAATAATTATACTTCTTCGAATAAATTCTCGTCTTGTAATATCAGTCATATTACTATTTACATTCTTTCTGGTGCAGTAATACCTAGAATAGATAATCCAATTTTGAAAATGATTTGTGTTGCATCACATAACGCCATTCTTGCATGTGATAATTCAGCGTTGTCTAAATCAATAACTTTGTGATTTCCATAAAATTTATGATATTGTGCTGCTAACTCTTCAAGATAAGTTGCAAGTTGCCTTGGTTCCAATGATTCATGTAATTGTTCCATTTTTTTAGGGAATTGAGACAATTTTTTCATTAACGACATTTCGTCTTCTTTGTCTAAAAGTTGCAGATTTATTTTATTGGTTTCTCCTACTTCTTTTTTGAAACGTTTACCAAGATTAGAAATACGTGCGTGTGCATATTGTAAGTAATAAACAGGATTTTTTTCAGATTCGTCCATTGCTAAATCTAAATCAAAATCAAGATGTGAATTAGCACCACGCATAATAAAGAAATATCTTATGATATCAGCACTTAATTTTTCAATTAGTTCATCAAGTGTAACAAAATTTGCTTTTCTAGTAGACATCTTTACAACTTTCCCATCTTCTTTGAGTGTCACAAATTGATGTATAACTACTTTGATATGATCAACTCTATGACCAAGTGATTCTAATGCAAGTAACACATCTGGATATGTGTCAATATGGTCTGCACCAAAAATATCAACAATGAGATTAAAATCTCTTTTTACTTTATCAATATGATATGCAATGTCTGGTAGACGATAAGTTGGTTCTCCTGTGCTTTTTACCAATACTTTATCTTCTTCTTTCCCAAGAGCAGTAGTTTTAAACCAAGTTGCTCCATCTTTTTTATAAGACAAAGATAGTTTTTCAAGCGCTTTTAACACTTCATTAATTGATCCATTGTCATAAAAACTTTTTTCTTTAGAAAAAACATCAAAAACAATATTTAGACTATTTAATGTTTCTTGAATATTTTGAAAAATTTCTTTTTCTGTAAATGTTCTAAATTTTTCGTCATTTTCATCTAAATCATTGCCATATTTTTCAATAATTTTTTCTACAATATCATCAAGATATTCTCCAACATATCCATTTTCTAGACTTTCAAATTTTCTACCAATTTTATTAGCATATTTTGCATAACAGGATTGAGCTAAAACACGCATTTGTTTTCCTGCATCGTTGTAATAATACTCTCGTGTTACATCATAATTATGCCATGATAATATATTTGATATAATATCTCCTAACACTGCCTGTCTTCCATGTCCTATAGTTAAGGGACCTGTTGGGTTACAGCTAACAAATTCTACATTTGCAGTTTGTTTTTTAGCTTTAGGTTTAGCAAAAGAGTCTTTATCAGATAAAATTTGATTTACTACATCGGAATAATAGCTGTTATCAACTGTAAAGTTGACAAAACCTGGTTTTGTCACAAATATCGAAAATAAATTATCTTCTTTATGAAATTCTAAAATATCATTTGCTAAATCAATTGGTGCTTTTTTTAATATTTTTGCAAGTACTAATGCAATATTAGATGAATAATCACCAAAACCTTTTTTATTATTTTGACTTATGTTCCAATCTGTATTTTGAATTTTATTTTTCTTTAAATATGAAATAATAAATTCTTCTATTTTTCTTTCAATCATTATATTTCTACTTTTTTTGCATCAAACCAAATACGCTCAAGATTATAGTATTTTCTTATGTCATCAAGAAAGATATGCACCACAACATCTATATAATCAATAATAACCCAATTTAGATGTTCATACCCTTCAATTCTCCAAACATCTTCTTTAACATTATCTCTAATATTTTCTGTAATTGATTTTACTTGAATAGAATTTGAAGCAGAACAAATAACAAAGTATTTTGATAGGGTAGTGGTCTTTGATACATCAAGCGCTAAAATATCTTCAGCTTTTTTTTCTTCTGCACACGCAACTATATCTTTTAGTAATTTTTTTGTTGTCATTAATTCAAGTTAATAAAATCTTTGTAGTCCTTTCCAATAATTATTTGCATATCTTCATCGAAATCTGTTTCTGTATTGAATTCAACATTTGAATGATGCAGACCCATTCCCAGTAATGTTAATACATTAGTTACATTATTATTATTTTGATTTATAATCACCACTTTTGTTTTTTCATAGCTAGAATTATCAGCATTTTCAATTCTTGTAATAATTAGGCCGTAATTACTATCTAAGAAAGCAGCAACACGTTTTGCAAGACCATTTTCTTTTGATCCATTTAACACTGCAACACGTAACATTTTAGAATTTTCATTTTCAAATAATTTAATTCTTTCTTTTTCTGCTTTTGGCACACTATAGTCATTATAAGTTGTAGTAAAATTTTTCAAAAAAGCCCAACCAAATAATGAAATGCTAAAAATCAAAAAAAGAATAATCGAATTAAGAAAATATTTCATTTTTGCAATAACTCTAATTGTTTGATAGTATTAATACCCATGATTTCTTTAGGATTATCAATTTTTTTTGTCTTAACAGTGCCGCTGTTATTAATTAATTCTATCACATCTGTTAAATAATATTCTTTTGATTCATTATTAGATTTAACTTTTTTTAGGTTCTTAAATAATTTTGAAATTTTAAAAATATAAATTCCTGGATTTATTTCTTTAATAGCTTTTTCAGATTTATTACAATCTTTTTCTTCAACAATTTTGATTAAGTTTCCTGATTGGTCTCTTATAATTCTTCCATAACCAGTTGGGTCTTCTAGTATTGCTGTTATCATTGTAACATCTGCGTTCTCTTTAATATGTTCATCTACTATTGGTGATAGTGTACTATGTTTGATATTTGGGACATCACCATACAGGATTAATAAATGTCCATTCTTTCCATATAATGGATTATCTAACTGCAATACTGCATGCCCAGTGCCAAGCTGTTCTTTTTGTTCTATATATTCTATGTTGGGATTATTAATGTGATTAATAACTAATTCTTTTTTGAAGCCCACTACAGTAAAAATTTTTTCAGGATTCAGCTCATAAGCAGTATCTAATACAT
>LULN01000032.1_pt1 | contig 24111 bp, 19 predicted proteins | sample 728131 | NCBI WGS metagenome assembly LULN01 (sample SAMN03860288, study PRJNA289734) | marine metagenome | biome: seawater column; feature: ocean; material: water; isolation source: Red Sea water column Station 149 - depth 100m | place: Saudi Arabia: Red Sea | collected 2011-10-15 | depth 100 m
CATAAATGGGCCCATGCTTTTGGAGTGGTAGATTTTTTTACCCGTGGACATTTTACCGTACACGTCGTCCAAATAATCGACGGAAGCGCGTCCCTGTGGGGCGAACTAATAAAAGGTAAGAAGCGATAGAAATACTACAGATTATAGAACAATATGGTGTACCAATAGCAGTAGCTATAGCTTTTGGGTTTTTTATATGGAAACAAAATAAGTTTATTCAAGACACGCTAATGCAAGAACTTGATGAGAGTTTCGGTAGATTAGAAGCTATTATTATTAAACTTATAGATGCACAAAAACAAGCATTAATAGCTTTAAAAGAATCACATGCTATGATTGATACTATGATTAAAATTAATGAAGCAAATAAAAAGAATTGTAAGGAGTGTGGGAGAGAATTAAATGGTAGATAAAGTAGTAAAATTAGCTTTAAAATTACTAGTAAAACAGTTTAAATTAGACAAGCTAGAAAAGGTATACAAATATGTTTTTGAAGATAATGAAACAGATAAGCAGGTTAGAGAGAATACGGAAGAGATTAAAAAAATTAAAGAGAATTTACGTGGCACTTTTTCCCCTCCTGTACAAAAGAAATGGTATGATAAATAATGCCTAAGAAATTATTAGAAATTAAATCTTTTACAGATGGGATTATAAGTACTCCATCTTCGACAGATACAGGTCAACAATCTGCCAAATATTCTTGTAATATCGATGCTCATACTGCTGATGGTAGGCTTCAAGGGATTGATGGTGATAAAATATTAACAGTAAGCGGATTTAAAAGTAATTCTGACAATGCATCAGAATATGGAGACCATACTAACTTTACCTTTGCAAATCAAGATAGCGTAGCAGATTATGCTAGGGAAATGATTGCAGTTTCAGATAAAAAAGATTCTAGTAAAGTGAATTTAGTTATAGGTAAAAGTGAATCATCTGGAAATAATGTAGTTAATACAGTATCAATTATCGAAAATGTACTTTCTGACTATATAGTAGAAAATAATTTAGGGAATGTAGGTCAATTCGAAGGTAGTCATAGCTTTGTGGCAAGTGATGATAAAGTGTTAATTGGTTTGGGCGGCAATGAATCGAGTCCTTCTAAGGTTGTAATGCGACCATCTTCAAAAAGCATAACAGGAACTGCTGATGATTCTGTTGGATTGTTTGATGCTGCATTAACTCCGCCTGGCATAGATGACTTTGCAAGTATGTTTTCTGAATTTTTTGTTTTTCCAATACACGGTACTAATTCTAATTTGACAGAAGCCTTATCAGTAGATGATACTGGCACTGCAAATACAACTGATGTTACTACTGGATTTTATGCTGATTATGACGTGATTTTAGATGGTACTCCTGGGATGACTTTATATGCAGCTTTGCAATCATCTAGTGGAACAAGCATTGAAGGAATGAAGGTTGGTCAAGTATTTAAGTGTAGCAGCACTACAGATTTTACTGAGGGAGCTATGGTTGGTTGGAAACAATATGAATATGATGCTAGTGTAACGGCTGTTGCTATAGGTGATTTATTTATGTTTTGTGGTTATATAGATGGAACCAGCAATGTACCTATACTAAGATATTTAGGTACAGCTTCTGATGTAGGAGGTACAGCTGCATTTGCTTATGCTATAAAAGAAAATGATTCTAAGCTATATAAAATTAGTCTTACTTCAACTGCAGATGATACTGCATTTGATGGGGCTGTTGTTGATACTTCTTATTTGCCTCATGATTCTACAGATACTAATTATTCTATTACGAATGTAGGAAAAAGGATTACATCTATTGACCTGTCAGATTTAGAAGAATTTCCTGCATCAGCTATTAGTGCTTTTTCTGCATGCCATAGCCCTCCTTTGTATAATGTTATAAACTTAGAAGGTGCTGGAAATGCAGATGTTCACGTTCAAGATGGTCCATTTTATCACAACAATGGACATCTTAAGATGATATATAGACATGGAGTATTTTATATTGCATCTTCAAATGAAAGCGAAAGACTGTACAGATTAAATGCAATTGATTTTCATAAGTTAACTAGTGATGAGATAGCAATTGAAGATATGACTTTAAACTTTAGTAAAATACCAAGTACTTTAGTTGCTGAAAATGGGGATGGTATCATAAGGAGGACATTAGAAGACCAGTTAAATGAACATGACTATGACCCTAAAAACGAATCATGGAGTAATATCCCAGAGGGAGCTGAAATTGTTGGTATATGTGAAACATTTGATTGTGGTAAGCTTTTATCAGAAGTAGAAGATACTAATTTTACATCACACGAAGCATTTCGTTTTACAACATATAATAAATCTAGATTAACTACTGGTGATAAAGTTAGATTTGCTGGAATGAATACGACTACACCTGCTGATTCAGAGAAAAATTTCAATGTATATAATCCATACGAAATAAGTGTTACACACGATGGTAAAGCTTTTTATATAGATTCTGGTAGTACAGATAGACATCCAAAATTAGATACTCAACATATTAATTCAAATACTAATCGTAATTTATGGTGGAATGCTAAGGTTTGGATTTTATATGGTAAAAAAATACCAGATACAGCATTTCATAAATGGGATTTATTTTTATATAATGCTAATACTTTAGATATGGAGTCTGACCGTACAGTATATATGGCTGACAGAACCCCTCCCTATCATCAAGCTAGGTATTATATGACAGATGAACATGGCTCAAGTCCTACCCAGCGTAGATTATGGTATCCAGGCGAGTTTGCTTTTGTAAAAAGAGATGGTACTCCAGGGCTGACAAGTGTAACAGATTCTAAGTTACAAAATGATGATGTTCAAGTACCTGGGGGGAGTATTGCTGGAAGTGGCACCAGTGGTAATTTTTGTGAATTTGGTATATACGATAAAGCTGGTAGATGGGCTTGTAATGGAGTCCAAAGAGTAGCTGAAAATACTAGTGGTCATGCATGGTATACAGGCCATTGGAGTCATATTCCAGTGCATTGCTACTCTGAAAGACCAATAGATTGGGTTGGAGGTGAAGATGGGCCTAGAGCATGGAATGGTTGTCATCAAGGAGGACATTCTAGTGATAAAGAAGCTCCTGGTAATGCTGGCGATTATGGTACAACAGCAGATACATCAAATGTTCGAGGCATTAGTGGTCACTTATTATGGGGGCAGAATATTGGATGGAACATGGATGCTCAAAGACAAGTCATTCCTACGAAAAACTCATTGCATCCATCTGTCCCATATAGTACATTGTATAATGGAAGTTTAATTTATCCTGGATACAACGACAAATATTCTGGTTTTGTTGGTGGGCATAATTATAAAAATCAATTCGCGGACGAGCCTGGGGACTTAAATTCAAGACAAAATTGGTATGATTCAGGTGAACCCGCTAGTAAATATAATTTTAACCATAATAGACCAAAACATGCAGTTACATTTATGGGACAAGTGACTGGAGAGTTTGTAGTTCAACCTGGATTAATAGGTAGAAAAGGAGTTGAATGGCACCTTGGTCATAATACTGATGGAGATATGAGCAGAGCTTTTGAGGTTGATAATTTAGGATGGGAAAGGATACAAGAGTATTCAGGTGAATATACACTATTTACTATAGATGATTTTTCTGGTCATAGAGGCTCTGTTAAATATACAGATGGTGACAATTCTCTTGGATTAACAAATCATCATAATACAGATGGAGATAGATTAAATAGAGGTGGCATTGAAATCGCTAGACCTAACTGGGGAGGCCCTGAGATTGAGCCGCCTACATATAGAGGAACTCATTTTACTCAAACTTGGGGGAATTTTGGCACTGACCATGAATCTGGCTCCCATTCTAGTGTCAATGGAGGGTTTGTTGATATATCTGACGAAAATACTAATAATGAAGGTAATGATAAGGGATGGGATGGATATACTCCTCCTAGTATATTTAATCCAGGCTCAGGATATTATGTTTATATTAATAGGACTTGGAAGAACCAGTGCGATAATACTGAGGGAGCTGCTGCTGAAGGTGAATTTAAAACAACTAAAGTTTGGGGCTTTCAAACAGAGGGTCTTGAGTTAGTCGGGCCATCAGAGCAAGCCGCGACAAACCAAGGTGTTTGGTCTCAAAGATGGCATAATTTTAGTAGTACTGCATTGGCTGATAAATATTATTATGACTATACCGCTACTAGAGAAGATAGAAATAAATTATGTGAAAAAAGTGAGATTCATGGTCTGACTAGATTTTATTGTCCAGATGCAACGAGAACATATGACGAATTATATACTGTGCCTGATGGTTTAAGTGGTCTATACAATAGGACCTTTTATGGAACAAATCCATCTCCAGCTACTGAAATATGTACTATGCATAAGATACAGATTGATAATATTGGTAAAATTAAAAGTATTTTTCCAGTCATATTTCAATCTGATATTACAAGGGATAATTATGTGTTTGGACCTGCAGATGACCAGGACTGGCAACATGAAGATTTCTTTGCAGGTTATCTTTGTGCTTTAGATAGGTCTTCAGAAGGCACGAGACAGACATCTGCCTTGGTAGTTAGAACTAACTTTGATTTTATTCATTCTATGAGAGGAGGAGCTGGAGTAGGCGAGGCTTTTGATGATTTTTCTAATTCATTATGGTATAGTACTCCTTATAATCACTTTGGAGGGTATACTGATAATTTAGCAACTAATAAGCCTATTCAAATTCCAAATCAAGGTACTCACAATGCTGAGATATTTAGTATAGGTACTGATAATACTACTATAGGCGGAGTAAACGATGATGGTACGGGCAAATGGGGTACAGATATTGAGAAATTAAAATTTAAACAAGCTGCTATTGATGATTATGAGAGCAACATTACTGGAGATAGTTTAGTATTAATGAGACCAAATCCATGGGAGACATTTGATATTAATGATAGTTTAGCAGCTTCTAATGTACATTGGATATTCCAAGTTAATTCTTCAACAAATAGTAAGTTATACCTAGCAAAAAATGATGATTCTTTAAGAAGAACTACTAGTGGAGTATCAAGTGGTTCTTATGTAGAAGATTTTGATTGTACATTCTTTTCTGCTGATAATGATGCAGAAGATAATGGTCAATTACTTGGCGCAGCAAATGATACTGAAATACTTACAGAGCTTACTGGATTAATGACCTTCACAGATTCTGCTGAAGGTACTACTGGAACATTAGAAGCTGGAAAATATTATTATAAAATAGCTTATGAATATGATGATATATATGAATCTACTTTAAGTGAAGGTTACTCAGAGAACGAATTAGTTAATGACACTGACGTACCTGGAGATTTTTGGGAATATGTTAAGGTTAAAATATCAATACCAGCCAGTATGGCTACTTCAATGCCTAGGAGAGTTACTGGAATTGTTATTTATAGAAAGTATGAAGGTAATGAGGCTGATGAATATAGTAGATTAAAACTTATAAAATTAAATGATAAATGGCTATATAGCTCTTCTGACGATACATATCAAAAAGAGATTTATGACAGAGATAAACTTGATGGAACATATTCAGCTTGGAATGGTATTGATGAATCATTAGAAAATACATCATTGAATTATGGCTTGTCTACTGCATTTCGTGGATACTTATTTGTATCAAAAGCTTGGCATCCAGATTTAGAAGATGTTAAAAGATATATATTTAGGTCGCAGCCAGATAACTTTTTTGCATTCGACTGGACTACAGATTTTGTTATACTACCAGAAATTCCAATTGCAATGGCTAGTTTTAATGGCAGAATTTATGCATGGGGTAAGAATAATTTATATAAAATAGACCCATTTAGCTTGCTTATTGAGGATACCTTTGAGGGCTTTAGTATTTTAAATAGCAATTCATTTGTTGTGACTGAATTTGGATTATTCTTTATGGATTCTAATAATGTATATCTTCATGATGGAAATCAACCGTCTCCGATAGCAGACCCTATATTATACTCTTCTAATGATTCTGTCGTATATAATATTACTGGAACTGATGGATATATAAAATTAGAACAAGGATATAGAGATTTAGCTGCTAGTGCAATATCAAATAATCATAATCCAAGTATAGTATTTGCCGCAAGAAAGAATAGTATACTTGTCTGTCTGTCTAATTCTGCTGAAGAAGGAAAAGTATTTGCTTATAATATAACTAGAAGAAGATGGGACCTTTGGGATTCTCCTAAACCTTATGCAATTGCTCCATCAAAAGATTCTGATATATTTATTTCAGATGGTCAATATGTGTATAATTATTTAAAAGATGAATCTAGTGAATGGGAAGATTATAGAAGAAGAAAAGGCGGAATAGCTTATGGATGGGATTGGTTTAGTAAAGATATTAATTTTGGGACTGACACACAAGATAAAGTATTTAGAAATATAAAATTCTCGGGCACTCCAATTATTTGCGACTTTAGTGTAGCTCCAGGTCTATCGGAAGATACTGAATCAGTAGAGATATATAATTCTTTAGCTAGTCCTAAGACTAGTAGTGTAGAAGCTTATGTAGATAATACAAAAATTGAAAGTTTAAGTGTATCTAATAAATTTTATGAAACAGTTAATTTAGGTGGCACTCATTTAATTGGTAATATAAATTCGGCTTCTAATTATTTGACAATAAAAACTGATATTAAGCCATATACTAACTCTGGAGCTACTGATACACAGGCTAATTCAAAACAGCAATTTATAAGACCTGGACATTTAATTAAGGTCGGTAATGAAATAATGTTAGTAGAAACTGCTACTTTAGATACAACAACCTTAGCATTTCATTATACTCTATTAAAGGTTACAAGAGGTGTAATGGGAACTACAGCAGTTGCTCATTCGGGGACTATCTCTTCTGGAGCTTCTGTTGAAATAGTATCTCCAACACTTAAATTCCCTGCTGGGACTAAAGGTAAAAATCTAAGTATAAGATTAGCAGGTCAAAAGGGATATATAGATTCTATTGGTGTAGTGTATAAGCCTAAAAGTATTAAATAATGCCTAAAAAGCATGTAACCAGAAAGATAGTCAACGACCCTACAGTAGATGCTGCGTTAAGGGATATTTACGATGAATTAGATGCTTTGCAGCCAGAAATGTCTAGTAAATCCTCAAAAAGACCTCCTGAAATTGGAGACATAAGCATCGTAGAAACATCTGATGGTGGGACAGCTACAGCTACATTTACTCAAGGCGGTTGGATGGTTGATATTAATTCTAATTTTCAGCCAGTGAGCGGTACGAGTGGATATAAATCACTAAAGGGGACTAGAGGAACAAGTCGCACACCTGTAAAAAATGAATCTATTAAATATGATAAAAATAATAATGTAGCTATTGGAAATGTTAGCAAAGGAAAGATTGTATTAAAAAATAGTGGTAATGAATTAAAAGTAAGAGATGCTACTGATTCCAATGATGTTATCGTCCATGCTAAAAAAGTTAAAGTATCTGCTGTTGCATCTGCCGTTAATGAGATTGGAAAAGGCTCTGACTCTACTCATGGTAATAAATTCTTAACTGTTCATGATGGTAGTACTCTTCGACATACAGTAATGATGAATGATTCTGGCGTTATTGATGTTGGCCCAGGAGGTTTAAAATTAAAAATGGCAGATAATAATCTCGCTTTTTATAATAGTTCTACTACTGGCAAAGGAATGGATTTTGACTTAAGCTTAGTTACTGATGGGCAGACTAGAACTTTAAAATGTCCCGATGCAAGTGGGACTATTGCTTTGACATCTGACATTGCAGGAGATATTACTGGAGTAACTATTACTACTGACTCTGGTGGGGGCTCTGCCGCTACAGATACTGGAGGTTCTGCTGATTTTTCTATATTAGGGGCAAATGGTGCAGGGGTTACTAATAGTGGTACTACCATAACAGTTGCAGCAGTTCCTGGCGAAATAGACCATGATAGTTTAAATAACTTTGTAGCTAATGAACATATAGATTGGACTGGAGCAAGTGCAGGCACAATACATGCTAGTAATTATTCTCAGCCTACAAATTATGTTACTAATGATGCTGATGATACAATGGCAGGAGCCTTAACAATAGATAAAAATACTTCTGGAGATGCCGCAGAAAATGCTACAGGATTGCAAGTTGATTTTGACAGAACGGTCGCTTCTTCAGGCACTAATGCTCATAATGATATAGGTATTGACTTAGATATAAATTCTGCTAGTTTGGGTACTTCTAGCGTTAAAGGAATGGATATTGATGTAGTGGGAGCTACTACAGGAACTCATACTGCAACAGGCATTGAATTAAGTGTAAGTGGGGCAGATGACCATGTGGGATTAGCTATTACAACTCCAGATGGAGCAACTGGTAGAGAAGATATTAAAATACATAGCTCCGCTAATGCATCTGATTATTGTACAATTGCAACAATGGCTGCTGGTGCTACAACAATAACGACTGTTGACGCTGATTCAGATAGTGCTGATTGTACATTGAATGCTGATGGCGACATTACTTTAAATTCAGAAACTGGAAAATTTATAGCTCAAAAAAGTGGCACCGAATTTAGTGCAGCTAACAGTGCTTATGCAGGTATGATATTGGGATATACCTATTTACAGCCTACTGATGGGACAGATACATTTGAAATACAAGACTCAATGACGGTAGAAGATGCAGTGCATAGAATAACATTTAAAACGCCACCAAGTGAAAATGTAGAAATAGAATTAAGCTGTTTTATCAATGTTACATCTACTGACACAAATTTAGACGTTGGTCTTAGTGATAGTAGTACATATAATTCTATAGGCGGACAATTTGAATATGATTTTGCTGGTGTGTACTTAAGTGATGATGAGGCAGATGATGATATAATTACAGTGAAGTGGGTATTGAGTGCAAGTGAATTAGCATCTGTCGGCTCGAGCAATACATTTTACATAGGATTTTCAACAGCAGGAAGCACTAAAACTGCGTATCTTGCTTATGGATATAGAAGCTCTCATGGTGTATCTTATCCACCCTTTATTGTAAAGGCAACAGCATTACCTGAAACAATAGATGATGGCTCGTAATTTTAATAAAATGGTTGGTTTAATAATAAATAAATTGGTATATTATAATGATATATTCTTTATAAAGGAAAGGATTTACTTCGTATGATAGGTTTAGGTTTATTAGCTGGGTTAGGTGGAATAGCTTCTAATTGGATGGGAGCTCAAGCTATGAATAAGCCCTTGCAAACTCAAGCAATTTCTCCAGATGAAATCAGAGATTACATGAAAGACTCTCAAGCAATGGTTACTAATATGCAAGGGATTGGCACTGGATTGATGGACCCTTCAAGCGCTTTAAACCAAAGACAGCAAGGGATGATGAGAGATGCATCTGCCAATCAATTAGCTATGCAGGCAGTTTTAAATCGTAGAAGAAATGCTCAGATGGGTGTAGATTCTGGTATTGGAGCAGCTCAAGATAGAGCACAGCAAAGACTTGCTAGTGTTGCTCTGCAAAATCAAATGCAAAATCAGTTAAATCAAAATTACATGCAAGGCATTGGAGTTTTAGGTAGTCAACAACAGGCTCAAATGGGTATAGATGAAAATATAGCTCAATCAGCTATTGCTCAAAGGCAAGCTCAAATGGATGCAGAGAAGCAACAAAGAATGATGCAAGCATCTCAATGGTCTGGCTTGGGACAAGGATTACTTGGAATAATCCCAGGCTTATTTGGTGGTGGATAATGGCTTTAAAATTTGACATGTCAAGAAATCAATTTACTGATGCTATGTATCAGCAAATGGCTATGGAGCAACAACAAGCTCTAGGTAAGAATATAGGTGAATCTTTAGGTCTTTTAGGTAAGGCTTGGTCTGACGATTATAGTAAGCAAGGAAAAGCATTTAAAAAATATGTTCGAGAGCAAACAAAGTTGGATGAGCCTGCTCTTTCTAGGCAAGAATGGAGAGATGAGTTTTGGAAGAATCGTGAGGACAAAGTAGCCTTTAAAGATAGAGCAATCCCTTCTGCACTTAGAAATTTAAATTTAAGAGATATATATATTGGTAAAGACCAAGAAAAAGGTTTATCAGGCTTAGTTGGAAATATAAAGGGTATGTCTGGAAAGGAAAAGCTTGGATTGTTAGGAACATTGGCAGGAGCTGGTGGCTTATCATTATTTGCCCCAGGAGTTGCTGGTGTAGCAGGCATAGGAATGCTTGGTGACAAAAGATTATCTAAGATGTACGGAGAAGATTATATTGAAAAAGGCAAACAGGCTATTGGAGAGAATATTTCAGCAGCTAGACATGCTTTAGGTGAAAAGGTTCAAGGGGCTAAAGAAAGTATCGTATCTGCCCCTAAAAGTATACTTCAAAGGGTTATGGATAAGAGAGATGAGCGTAAAGCTAAACGTTTAGAAGCAAAAATTGCTAAAACAGATGCTAGTTTACCTTCTTTGGAGACAGACGCTACTATCCCTGCATATCAAACGCTAGAAGATGGAACCTTAGCTCCTGTGAGTGATGTGCCTTCAGATGAGTTTGATACTGTAGCTGACCAAACTGGTTCTCCAGTATCTTATGCTAAATATAGTGACAATCTATCAATTCAAGATAGTATAGCTAGTGAACAGCAAAAAAATGCTGAATTAAGACGTAAACTTGGTCTGCCTGGATTGCCTCAAAATCTTCAAGCTGGAGGCTCTATCCTTTTAAATCCTAATTTATTGGGACAGCAACGTAGTGCTCCAGCCCCAGGTTTTCAAGGATATGGACAATATTTATATCCTGATGCAAATAAGCCATTAATTCAAAGTCCAAGAAACCCTGGCTTTAATCTAGGAGATTATTAATGCTTACAATAGGTGATGTAGTAAGACAAAATAAACAAAGCAGAGAAGATAGATTTTTTACTAATCTCATGCAATATGCTATGAGTAATGAAACAACTTTGCCTAATAAAACACAAATGTGGAACCAGTACTTATCTCTTAAGGGAGGCAGATTATCTTCTGCAGACATAGCTAATTTCGAAAGTCAATATGCTAATGTAAAATCTGCTGTTTATCAAAATCAATTAAAAGAATTAGATAATATGGCATTGTCTGGAGATTCCATAAAGGATATTAGAAAGAAAGTTAAAAATGATGAAGTTTTATATAATAACCTTTTAGATTTAATTTCAGATTTAAAAGCTTCTGGCACTGAAGAAGGAATGATGACAGCATTAAATGTTCAATCTTATTTACCTCAAAAAGAAGACGCCCCATTAATAGATAAAGCATCGGATTTTATATCTGAAAGTCCTATAATGGCAGGTGCAGGAGCTTATGGAGTTTATAAAGCAGGTCAGAAAATAATGTCTGGGAAGCCTGGAGCTTTAAGTAAAGCTATTGGGCTTGAGGATGTTAGTAAAAAAAGAACTGCAAAGAGTAAAAGAGCTGCTCTTAATAGAAATATTAGGAAATTAACCCCAAGATTGACTACAGCAGGTATATCATCAATGGTAGCTCCAGAGGTTGGAGAATTTATTGGTGGTGAAACTGGAAGACAAGTTGGGCAAACTGTAGGCTCTGGTATGATTACAGGTGCAGGCCTAAGAGGACTACTAGGATTGATGTCTAAAGCTCCAGCATCTTCTGTTCCTTCTGCAATTGCTAAGGGAGTAGGTTATGCTGGACTTGCAGCTTATGGTGCTGATGAAATGACAGGTGGCAATGTTTTTGAATTCCTTTCTAATAAATTATACGGTGATGAAGAATAGAATAAAATGGCTGAATTCCAACCAAAATGGGATGAGCAGACTCTAAGAAGATTAATTGGTTCTTATGAAGAGAACCCAAATGCTTATCCTGACCACATAAAACAATCAATACAGCAACATGCTGAGTATCATAATGTCCCCTTCTATGAAGGGGAATTTAGCATTACTGATGCTTTGACAGACTTTGGTGCTGGATTTGTAGAAGGCTTTACTACACTACATGTAGGCGATACTCCCGATAATGAATACGAAGCAATATTTAAAAACCTAGGGCATCTGGCTGGTTTTGCTCCTGGCATCATAGGAGCTCCTATTGGAGCTGCTGCGAGGCTTTCTGCTAAGCTTGGACTAAAAACAACTTCTCTAGTTACTGCAGCTAATACAGCCCGTGCTTTAAATGACAAGTCTGTCCCTATGGCTATTGCAAAAATAGCTACTAATCAAACTAAGAAATTAGCAAAGCCCTTCTTAGAACAAGGCAGATTGGCTAAGAATGATGCAGTTAAAACTGCTAGTAATTTTATACTTGGAGAGAGAGCTAGACATATTGCTGAAGGTGCTTTTCATTTAGGAGCAGCATCTGCCGTTTCTGCATGGCAAGGTGGTGTTGACCAAATGATGCAAGCTTTCATAGGAGGAGCTCAAGCTGGTGGTGTTTTTAGAAGTATTGGTAACTTTATTAATACAGGAAGTGAAGCTGGAAATAAGGTAGCTAAAACGTTAGTTGGTTCATTATTCATGGGATTACCTGCTACTATGAGAGGAGCTACTACTCCAGAACAAGTTTATGAATATGTTATGGGTGCATGGTTTGGAGGTCAGGAGAGACCTTGGACTGTAGCTAAAGCAGGTAAGTTTACACAGAAATACGAAAAAGATGCTCAAAAGAAAGGAAATGAGGCGTTAGCAGAAGTTTATGACCCAGCTAGACATCCTGACTTTAAAAACTTACCTCCTGAAGTACAGAAAGAAGTAACTACTCAATTTAACGAAAGAAGAGGTACAGTAGAAGAACAGGTACAAAGAACTGCTGCTAATGAACTTCAAAGACAGCTTAATATTGAGACAGATAAATTATTAAAGCAAGAAGATGTAGCTAGAGTAGAAGTAGAAACTGAGCCCATTAAATCTAAGCGAATTAAAGAGCGTGAAAAAGAAGAATTTGAAACAGGTAGTACGGAAGAAAGTAATGTAGGCGTAGAACCTACTATAGACCCTAAGATAGGAAATAAATCTGAGAATATAGTTAGATTTAATATGCCTGACTTCTTTGAGGGCAAAGACTTTACCTCACAACAAAGATTAGAACAGACAGCTGAAGTAACTACTAAGATGTCTAATATATTAGAAAAGTATGTTAAAAAAGTTAAAACAAATGAATCGTTTGAAGCATTTAAAGAAATACAAGAAATGCTTGCTAAGGATTATAAGTATCAAATAAATAACTCGCCTAAAGACCCTGAAAGAACTATACGTACAGAAGGCGATTTAAGGCAGTTTATAAGCCGATATAAGAATGATAAGACTACTGAAGTATTGACTACTGATGGTAATAATATATACTTTTTAACAGATAAAAATGCTAAGAATTTAGCAGGTAATAAAAAGGTATTACTAGAGCCATTAAAGATAGCTGACCAGATATGGAAAAAGATGACAGGCAAGGATGAAAGAGCTCATACCTTTCTTGACCATGTTGTAGTAGAAGGAGAAAATGGTAAGCGTGAACTATCTTTACAAAAGTTAAAGCAAATGGAATATGCAGATTATGGAGGTAAAGAAGATTATTATAAGTTAGTTGCCAATAGTATAGCTGAAATGCATAAGAAAGATTTTTATTACTTTGGAGGTAAAGGTACAGCAGATAGACTTTACTTTATGAAGTATCATCCAAAGTCAAATAAGATTAAAGATATTAGAAATATAATACGTCAATTTAACTCGTCTGACATTAAAAAACTTAGAAATGATTTTAAGAAAAAGTATAAACTATCACCTTCATTATTTGACAGAAGCTTTGCCTCTAATGTATTGTGGCAATTAGAAATAAATGGTTTAGAATATAATAATGCTAATATCAAGAAAATGCTAGGAGATGGATTTCTTAAGAATGCTATAGCATACAATAAAAGACTTCCTCTTATGATGACTGATGCTTATTCTGCCGAAAAGGAATACTTTACAAACAAGAAAAGTCCTGGGCATATATCTGACTTAACTAAAAAAGGTGAACAGCCAGGATTTAAAGGCGGTGGCTTTAAATATCATATTTTACCTGACTTTGGTCAAAATCTACCTAAGCGAATGCAAGAAAAGATGAAAGAAGCTGCTAAATTCGCAGATATTGAAAGTACAAAAACAGGAGAGCATTTAGATGGTACAATTATAGGTAGAAATGATTTAGTTACATCATTAAATTTAGAAAAAGGCACACCAGAATCTGGTACTAATAAATCATTAATAGTATCGCCTAATTCTGAGCATGGTGCATTGCTTGGCAAGTATGCGATACATCCTGCTGGAGATAAATTATCAGAACAAATGAAATCAATGGGCCTTCATATGGTTATGATGGATTCTGCTGTAAAACAAAAGGGTACTAGGGATTTTTATACTGAGTATGAATTAGACCCTACACATATTAAGCAAGATTATGGAATTAAACAGAGTCAGAAGTTTATTGCTCCTCAAAGTATAAAGAAGCAAATGCTTACTAATTTAGTAGAAGCAATGGCATTTAAATCTACTTCTGCAGATGGTACTACAGTTAAAGAGGTAGTAGATGGTATATTTAAAGATTTTATGCAACCTAGAATACAAGGTGAGCCAAAAGCGAATGAGGCTTTAGAAGCATATAAAGAGAAGCTAACCACAGCATCTGACAAAGAATTAGCAAAAGAATTAGATAAACTAGATTTTGATGCTATAGGCTTAGAACATATTACTGAAGCTATGAAAATACCAGGTAATCAATTATTTGCTAAAGCATTTTATAATTATCTGCTTTTAAATAGAAAATCTGTCATAAGAGAAGAATATGCTGAAGGAGTAATGACAGAAGCTGAATATGATGCTAATAATAGAGAAGTAGAACATTATCATTCTGTTGCTCAAAAGATGATTTCTGAAGCACGTAAAGATGCAATCAAAAGAGGTAAGCCTGAGAATGAAGTAAATATATTTACACATCCAGATATTAATAAATATAGAGATAAGATGATGTCTAGTTGGATAGTAAATACTGTCACTAAACCAAAGGTGAAAAACTCTGCTGCCGCTATTATTAGACCATATGATGAGGGCTTACAAAAAGATTTAGATGGTGTAAATCCTAGGCTAAAAGAATTAAATAAAAATAATAAGTTATTTTTCTTAGGAGATAAACATAAGAAGAAAATCATCGAAACAGAGCTATATGGAAAGAAAACACTCGAGGAGCTGTATAACACGTACTTAGATAAAAGTACTCCAGAATCGGCTAAAAAGCGCCTAGAAGAGGTTTTTAGGACTGCAGTTATAAGAGTACCAGCTGATTCTAACTCTGGAACTCAAATACTTAATTTTGCTGGATTTACTGGCAGAAATGATTATGGTATATTGATGCATGGATTAAAAATGAGAGCATTAGGTGGTGCTGACCTTGATATTGACTCCGCTTATATGTACTTTGGTGGTAAGGGTGGGCTCAAAAAAGAATATAAAGACGTAATGGAAGCTCAAGAGCAAGAGTTTTATGTTAAGCAGAAAGATGGTCGATTTAAAATATCAGATAACAAGTCTAAAGAACTTGAAAAGAAACTCATAGAAGAATATAAGCCACAGGATGATGCTTTATTTAAAAGTCAGGCAGGAATGTTTTCTCCTAATATGCGACATCAAGCATCAGAAGGAGCAATAGAAGGTAGAGGACTTCTTGGTGGAGCTGCTGTTAATCCTAAGAATATCTTGGCATCTGCCTATCAAATGATAGTTGATAGAGGCAAAGATGAATTTACAGTAAAACATTTTGGTAAAGATATAAAAGTAACATTAACTCCTAAGACAAAACCTGAAGAAGTTAATTATGCTAATAGATTGATGCGTGGAATGGTTGGATTCTCGTCAGATGCTATGGATTATGGTAAGCCTAAAGGTTATGAAAATTGGTACAAACAGGCTTTAGAAGCTCACTTTAACATTAAGTCATCCGTTCCCTTGAAGTCATTAAATGTATCAGAATTTACCAACAATGGTATTATAGGTATATTAAGTAATGCAAATAGAGCATATTATGGTAAAGATTATACTAGCCAACGTCAATATACTATGGAAGATAGAAAAAATCTTACATCTGATTTAATGGCTATACCTAGCAAAGATATAACTACTATGACCCCAAAGATAGCTAGATTGCTATATAATATAGATTATTCTGACCATGCATTAAACAGAGTTGATTTTAAAAAGATTACAGAATTATATAAAAACTATAATGATAATATAAGTCAGTATGAGTCTTTAAAGGCTACTTTAGGAAGAAGAACATTAAAAACTATCACTCCTGCTATTGTCAATAAAACACTTAAGTATAACTTATTGAATCCTGATGCATTAATTGAAGCTGCAAAAAGCGAATCTAAGTTTTATGAAATAATAGATAATACAAAATTTGCAACACGTAAAAAAGCAAAAGCAAAATTGTATACAGAATCAGAAAGAATATCAATACTTGAAAGAATGAAAGAGCAGGCTGGGGATTTTTCTGGTAGGGATATACAGACTATGGTTACTGTACAAGAACTTGCTAAAATTATTAATGTAATTAAAAAACGAGTTCCTGGTATATCACGACAAGATATAGATGCAATCATTAGAGATGCTCATATTACAGTGGAGAAGCTAAAAAAAGAATCTTATTTAATGCGGGATGACAGAAACAATAAAGACCCTGACTTGGATTTAGATTCAAGTAAAAAAAGCACTGGTTCTGCTATGAAAGACCAAAATACTATTGATGCAGAAATAAGAAACTGGAAGCGTGGAAGAACTGATATTGAAAAAAGATTATTCGATACCTTAATGCTAGGCTCTTTAAATAGTGGGAATCCAGGTAAATTGTCAGAATTGAATGCAATTAAAATAGAAAGACCACTTACAAAAGAAGAGCAAGTAGAGTATGGTAAAGAACTTAAAAATACAGCAAGAACTTCATCAACTATACTAGGATATAACAGTGAAGCCATGGAAAAAGGCTCTATTGGTAAGTTTTTAGGCGAAATAAATAATATATATAATGAAGTATCCACACAGCGTGCTCCTGAACAGATTCGTAGGGAAGGTCAGATATTATCTGAAAAGCCTACAGAGAAGGAAAGTATTGAAAAGGGATGGCCTGAAGAGTCTGACTCTAAAATAACAGAAGTATTTACTACTGGGTGGGAAGGCGTTAAAGAAGCGAAAGGTAAAGCTGAATTAGATGCTGAAACTAAGGGATTTATTGATGATATTGTAATTGACCTTAAAACAGAAAATAATAAGGTAGCTCAAAATATCGGGTTTTTAGCTCGTAGTGTTGTAGGTAAAGATATAAATATATTTAACAAGCAAGATTGGATGATGCTTAGAAATTGGCTTAGGGATGTTAAAACAGGAACTTTATGGCAAAGATTAAAGGGTGAAAATATTACAAAACTATCTCAAAGAGCTTATTTACAATTCCCAGAAACAGTCAATAGGGAGTTGATGAAAGATGAAATTGTCCTCATGCAACAAAAAGGTTTATTTCTGACAGCCGAAGGAATGAGAGAGGGGAAGGTCGTTAAACCTACTCAATACTTAGATATACTTCAAAGCAGAATCAAATCAACTGCAGATGCGGCAGATGCATCTAATGAAGATTTACAATTGCGTATAGCAAAAGAATATTCATTTTTAGATGGTTTAGGTGATGGCAAAGCTCTTTGGGAAGTAGCAATGGTAACCAGAGAACTTCCAATGGCAGAGTATCTAATGAATAAAGCAGATAAAAAAGATATGAAATTAGCAATATTTCATGCCAAAACATATAAAGATGCTTATGATTTAAAAACGAAAGAACATAATTACGAGTCTGTCTTAAAAGATAAAGTATATACTATTGAAATAGATAAAGAACCAGTTCGTAAAACTGGAAAAGAAATAGTAGAAATGATAAATAAGCAAGAGACTAAATATTATGCAAAAAAATTAGAACTTGCCAGAGGAGATGTTCCTACTGATAAAGATGGAAATTTAATATCTATTGGTAAAACTAAAGATGGACAAGATTTATATGCACTTCAAAAATCTATAGAATTTGGTATTCCTGGATTTACTTCTGGAGGTAAAAATAGTGGTTATTTAGTTAAACAAGGTGTCTATAAAACAGGATTTTATGACCCTAAGACTAAGCAGAATCCTGTAATTAATGTACCTAAGCTTGTTAATGATTTAAATAGATGGATGGCTAAGGGTAATAAGTTTCCAGAAGAATTTGGAATAGATGGTGTTAATACTATTGCTCGTTCTATGATGTATGAAATGGCTCTTAAAAATAAGAATATGACTAAAGAAGAGAAGTTTGAAATGTTAAATACTTTTCCTAGTAGAACAGGTAGGATAGATAAAGAAATGTATTTTCCACATTCCCATTTTAATAAAAAAACTGCATTAAATGCTCTGACAGAATATGCTAAGTATCTTAGAAAAAGTAGTCTGACTCCAGATGAACAACAAAAACTTATAAATAAACTAACATATAGGCATCATGCTTTAACAGGCGATTATATGTTTGAAGCTATAAACCAATGGGAAGGATTCTACGAAGGTTTGAATAAAATTGGACAGAAAAAAGCTAAGAAAGAGGAGCGTATAGATTGGGTTAAAAATATACGTAAAGCTGGCTCTCAGATGTCTAGAGAGGGCCATATACCTGGATATTCACTTGACAGACAGGTTCCTATTGGCTATGGTAAAAGTTTAAATAATACATATTATAGACAATGGGCTCAAATTATGAGTAGAGATACTATTAATAAATTTGAACAGTCTATGTTTGAAAGAAAAGTACCTACTGAAATAGCAGAATCCTGGTCTAACTTTGCGAAGTTATATGTTCAAGGAGCAATTGGAAATCCTGATGTCGTTCCTGAATATATTTATAATAATCCTAATATGAAAATTAAAGGTACTCCTTATGGATGGTGGGCTGACAATAGAGTTAAAAATAGAATTAATAAAATTGGCGATAAGTTAGGCTTACTAAAGAAAGATATGCCAGAAGAACTTAGAGGTTTAGATTTAAATGATGTTAAAAGATGGAGTAACTTAGAGGCTAAGTTTGAATTGGCATCATTACTTGCTCATCCTAAGTCTGTTGTTGCTAATATATTTGGCGGTACAATGCATACCATTCAATCTGTTGGTTTTTCTAATTGGAAAAATGCTAGAAATAATAAGTATATGGGAGCCTTAAACTCTGAATGGGCTACTAAAGAAGGCAGAGAAGCATTTGTTATAAAAAATGGAGTATTACCCGAACAATTATTAGAAGAATATGGATTGATGCGTGAATATCAATCTGCCAAAAATAAAGAGTTTATTAAAGATGTAGCACGTAAAATGAGAAGAGACCCTGAGATTTCAAGTGAATCGATTCGAGATTTAGCTGCTAAGCAAGGTATAACTAGACCTATAACAGAATTAGCTGCAAAGTTTATGTCTGTCCCAGAAAGAGCATTAAGACGAGATGCTTTTATGGCTCATTATATACATTACTATAATAAATTCAATGGGGCTGTAAGGCAATTTGACCATCCTATTTTAATAGAATTAGCTAAAAAAGGTGTTAAAGCTACTCAGTTCTTATATTCTGCTCCATTTAGACCAATGTTTGCTAGAACAGCTCTTGGTAAAGTTATGACACGTTTTCAATTATGGGGATGGAATGCTGTAAGATTTAGAAAGGAAGCTTTAAAACAAGCTCGTTTATATGGATTCAAAGGAGCTGAAATGGAAAAAGCAGCTAAAATGATGCAACTTGATATGTTTGTATTCGCTTTAGGAAATGCTTTTGCTTATTCATTGTTTGATACAGCTATGCCAGCCCCTTGGAATTGGCTTCAAGATACAAGTGAATGGTTATTTGGAGATGAAAAGGAAAGAAATAGAGCTTTCTTTGGGCAGTGGCCTAGAGCGGTAGCTCCATTACAAATGGTTACTCCTCCTATTTTAAGATTGCCTATGGCTTCTATGAGAGCTATTTTAGAAGATGACTGGGAGAGAGTATCTAATTATTACATACATACTATGTATCCATTTGGAAGAATTTCTAGAGATTTTGTAGGTAAGAATAATTTAATTGAAAATCCACTATCACTTGTAGATAAATGGACTGGTGTTCCATTAATGAGTATGAGTAAAGCCTCTAAAGATTTAAGAAAAGGCGAGGAAAGAAAAGTCCCAACTCCAGGGTCAGGACTTTATTGATTCATCCGCTACCATACCCCATAATAACATTAAATATACTATAGCGTCTGTCAACCTTCCTCTTACATCTTCTCTCTGTGATTTATGCCCTTTAGAATAGGCAGATATCCCATCTATGTGCTTTAATAGATAAACCATTAATACTTTTTCTCTCGATGTATCTAATGCATTTGCAACTCTTTCGAAATTTGCAAATACATTATCTTCATCGTGTGCGTATTCTTTTTGTCCTGCGTCTCTAGTCTTTGTTATCTCTGGTAGTATCTCCATTTCTATCAGAGTTTTCATCTCCTTGTACTTCATCCTTGCCTCCTAACTTTTCTTTCATAAAATCGCCAAATTTTTCATCTTTATCTACAAACATTACTAATAGATTTAAAGTCATTTCTATAGCTTCTACTTTTTGTATAGTTTGGCTTATTACATTAATAATATCTTTTTTACCAATATCTTTATACTTCTTTTTCTGAGCCATTATTTCTCCAGTCTTGGTGTTTCATCACCAAAGTTATAGTTTAATTTTTCAAATAGTTTATTTTTCATAGCTTTTCTATAAAACTTACTTCCATAATTCTCCCTGTATATACACTTTTCACAAACAAATAGTATTTTTGGAATGTAGCTGGGAACCAATGAATCTGGTTTGTATTCCCAGCGTTTTCCCCTCTTAACATCTTTGCACATACCACAAGGGTCAAAGCTATGCATAGTTACAAGTCTAACTATTCTCATCTAATTTTTTAGCATAAGCTTCTAGTGCCTTAGCTCTTCCTTTTAAGAATTTTTTTATGTCAGGTTTGCTAAATTTTGGGACAGGCGTGGCGTTCATATTGCCTTTAGAAATAATACCAGCTTTCTTTTTAGATTCTTCGCATAAAAATAGTTCATTTTTAAGATGCTTTATTTCTTCATCCTTCTCTTTTATAATCTTTTTAAGACTTACTATCTTTTCTTTACAATAGGTCGTATTCATTTTTACCTCTCATTTCGATTTTAGTTTTTAATTTTAACTTCATTTTTGGTCGAGGATTGCCACCCATTAGAAACTTCCATAGATTTGTAGTTTCTATTGCTATATCTAAATTGAATTTAAATTTCTTCAATTGATAATTAGGTTCTCTAATCCATCTACCCTTTGTGTATAAACCTGCTATTATATCTACAGGCTCATCTGTTATCTTGCGTAGTAGTTCTGCGTACATATTTAGCTGTATTTCATGCGATTTATAATAGTTACCAGTCTTTATGTCTATTATCCAGTTTTTACCGTTAATTTTGGCTATTATATCACATGTACCAGCCCATGGTACGTCTTTATGCCACATGAACAACTCAGTATCAATTAATTGTACTTCATTCTCAAGCCAGAATTTCTCAAAGGACATCATGTGTTTTGATATTTCCTCTTTGTCTGTCTCTACTTGTTCTCCTAGCATATATTGTTCTGCCATCTCATGCACTTCTGTGCCTCTTGCTGCAGCTTTATCTCTTTCTTGACAGGCTATATCATAGCTTGGATGATTTCCTAGCCATCTTTCAAAGCCTTCGCCTTTACTTATAGTATTAGATATTATTGTTGTTACTGAAGGTTTCCAGTCATATGAACCTCTTGGAGCATACCATCTTTCTCCAGATTCATGTCTTCTAACATCTAAGCTTTCTTTATACAGCTCTATTTTATTCTTCATATAACAACTCCTTAATTGGAACTAATGCACCTACACTATCATTATCATCTCCACCTGCTGTAGGGTATTTAGCTACATTATTTTTTATCAGATTCTTTACTCTTTTCTTCATGAGTTTTGTGGGCAACAATACTACCCCCTCTATGACTCCTCCAAAGGTTAATATCGTTGCCCACCAGTCAGCCTTAGTAGTAACTAATCCACTTAAGGCCCCACGACAAGCCATTTCTACATATATGTTTCCTGTTTCTTTCCACTTATCACGTTCTGTTTTCACTTCTATAGTACCTATTTGTAGAATTTCTGCTAAAGAATCTTCGTACTTTTCGCCAAAGGCTAGGTCAATATCCCATTTACTATCTTTATTCTTCACTATTATGAACCCTATAGTTCATATTTGCGAGTAGGTACTGTTCTACCCACCAGCATCCATTTGCAGCTTTTTTCAGCTTAAGTATCCTTCTTTGTGATGATGTTAATCCATCATTGTGTGCATTAGCTTTACGTGTCGCTATTCCTTTTTCTCTTCCTACTATTGAACGTTCATCAAACTTAGCGAGAACGACTTTTTTGCTTTTTCTTGCCATTGTATCTCCTTATCCATTTACCATTACGATATCTGACGTTAAATAACGTTTCTTGATATCTTATTAACTCTAATCTCTTAAGACTCGATAGACAGTCCTTACGTTTACTTTGAATCTTTCTGCAATATCCTTCACTTTCCATTGTAATATGTACCTTTTGAATTTAATGTTGAGTTTATCTAATTTTGTTAGCTTCACGTTCATGCCATTTTCTCCTAGCTTTAGCTTTACACTTACTGTCTACCTTTCTCTTTTCTCTCAAAACCCATTCGCCTTTTATTTTATAGCTATAAAAGTCTTTGGCTTCCCATTGTATTACATAGTACTTTCCTCTTGGAAATGGTCTTGGATTGTTATAGTTCCAAACTTCGTTTCCTACAGTTAATAATGTCAATACTGTATAAGCTTTGACTATAACACTTCCTAATATAAATGCTTCCATATTTTCTCCTTTAAAAGAATATTATTCTAATTGCTTTAAATATTAAATACCAGATTGTTAATGAAAATATCAGTATAAACGACCATACTACTATTTTTTGATAATCCATATACCTCCTTTCGAGTCAGGGGTGGTTTTGCACCAAGCAACTTTTTAGCTCCTTGACCACCCCGTTCTCTTTTCGACGAGATAACATCCTATATCCATAGTCTGTTACCTATAAAGTAATGAGCAGTGTCAAATAGGTCCAATAAGTGGGTAATAGGAAAACCCGAAAAACCTCGTCCGTGCTCACGCATTTCGGTGCAAACAAACTGTAAGTAAAATAACACCTACTCGGCTCTCTACTGCTCATTAATTTTTTTCTTAATTTTATAAGTTACAACCCTCTTAATGGAAGGTGTTAATCTAGACATTGCTATTGCCTCTTTATATGCTTTACTTAAATTTGGTCTTTTTCTTCCTTTTCCTTTACCAGCCTGAAACATACTTTTGTATTTAGTTTGTCCATATATTTTGCTTATCATAGTATCTCCTTATTTAAATACATCACTTCTTGCTAATTTTCTTAAAATATAGTCTCTTGTATTTTTATTCTGCCTTTTTAACCAAGCTAATAACTTAATATAAGCCTTGTCTGTCAAAGGACCTTTTCTTGTATTACATCTTGAACATATCATTTGAAGATTTTTAGGAGTAGAGTCACCGCCATGACTAATAGGAACGCAATGGTCACATACCATATTGTTAACCTTAAGAATATCTTTGCAATACTTGCATTTTCTTCCATACTCGGAATATATAAGATTTCTAATTTCCTTAAGACTGATATTAAAAACCACTTCATATTCTCTACTCCTTCTTTTTAATGATGTTCTTAGAGTTGATGATTTCTTCATAAGTCTATGAAATACACCTTTTGCTCTGTTTCCATGATGTTGTTTAAGCTTTGGGAAGAACTTGTCTTCCCAAAACTTCATACGCTTAGTTGTTTTACGCTTGACCGACATCGTGCCACTCTAGCTTTTTTCTTATAGCTAAGGTAATATTTGTCTCTGCTTTCCATATTCCAATTATAATTGACATAGCTTTGCCAGATAAATCATTTATTGCAGCTAATCCCACTCTAAATG
>LULN01000161.1_pt1 | contig 23712 bp, 21 predicted proteins | sample 728131 | NCBI WGS metagenome assembly LULN01 (sample SAMN03860288, study PRJNA289734) | marine metagenome | biome: seawater column; feature: ocean; material: water; isolation source: Red Sea water column Station 149 - depth 100m | place: Saudi Arabia: Red Sea | collected 2011-10-15 | depth 100 m
ATTCTAGGTCGCACAACACCGCGTCCGTTCATCCCTTTCGGGACGCATGAAACCGATTCATGGAACGGGGAATCGGTACTGAGGAACTCAAATGCAAACTGCAAAAAAGATTCAACTCAAGTATCGCGGTGTGCCTTATACAAAACAAACACACTGAATTTAAAAAATGAAAACACTAGCACTAGCTATCGCTTCCACACTCGTTGCAGGACCGGCTTTCGCCGGAGCCTACGTCAACGTGGAGAGCAACGCCGGTTACACTGGATCTGATTATGACTCAAGAACTACTGATCTTCATGTAGGATTCGAGGGTGGTAATGATACATTCGGTTGGTATGCTCAAGGCGGCCCTGCTATCGTTGCAGACAATGACGATGCTGACACTGACAGCAGACTCTCTGCTAAGGCTGGTCTTAATGTAAATGCTGGAGAAAATCTTGGCATCTACGGTGAGATCTCAGTCCTTACCCCTGAGGATGATGATGATGATAAGTCATGGTCAACCAAACTCGGCGCTAAATACAGCTTTTAATTTATGGCACAACAATCCACCGGAGGGTTCGGGGTAGCAAACCCCGTGAAATACTCTCCAGATATAGATATCAAAGATCCTGAATCTGATCAAACTCCTAGTGACTCACAACCACCTGGAGTTGATGATGATATGCCTCAATCATTAGAGGAAGCTCTCTTAGGAGAGTAAAAGGAAGGGAGGCACCTCAGAGTCGGACCTCCCTTTCATTGGTAAGAGCCCTTACGAGGATACCTCTTGCCGTCTAGACGGTAGGGATAGACCTACAATACAAATTAAATATCGCGCAACAAAATTTACGTACGTAAGAAAGTAAACTATACAATCCTTTTAGATTAATGGCTCAACAGGCTACAACTGCTAATGCCAATGGTCCTATTTGGGGTGGTGCCGATAATGGTGCCGATACCACGACTACCGCGAGGAGAGCTTTATATTTGAAGCTTTTCTCAGGTGAGATGTTCAAAGGTTTCCAACGCAATACAATTGCACGGGATCTAGTAACACGTCGTACCCTAAAGAATGGTAAGTCATTGCAGTTCATCTACACGGGTCGTACCAAGGCTGAATTCCATGTTCCTGGTCAGAGCATTCTCGGTAATGACGAGAAGTCTCCTCCAGTAGCAGAGAAGACCATCACTTGTGATGACCTTTTGATCTCCAGTGCATTCGTATATGAGTTAGATGAGACTCTTGCACACTATGACTTGAGAGGTGAGATCTCTCGTAAAATCGGTTATGCTCTCGCTGAGAACTATGACCGTCGGATCTTCCGTGCTATCTCCAAAGCTGCTAGACAGCCTTCGCCAGTTAACATGGCTAACTTTAAGGAGCCAGGTGGTAGTATTGTTAAGGTCGGTGCTGCTAATAGTACAGCAGCAACTGATGCTTACGACTCAACTAAGTTAGTACAAGCCTTCTTCGAAGCAGCTGCTATCCTAGATGAGAAAGGTGTCAGTGGTGAAGGACGCGTAGCCGTCTTGAACCCAAGACAGTACTACGAGTTGATAAGGAATTGTGCAACTAACAACCTTATTAACCGTGATGAAACAGGTAACGCCTTACAATCTGGTAATGGTATTCTTGACATTGCAGGCATTAAGATCTACAAGTCAATGAACATCCCATTCTTGGGTGACTACGGTGTTAACCTAGCTAACCTTCCATCTGGTGCTGTATCTAACATTAATGAAGCCGCTTCCAAAGGTAGCTTTATTGGTGAAGATATGGATGACCAAGATGCATCTAATACTCCTAGTGGACAGAAGACCGTTAACAACTACGGTACTGCTGCTAAGTTTGGTGGGTCTTGTGGATTGATCTTCCAGAAGGAAGCTGCTGGTGTGGTTGAAGCAATTGGTCCTCAGGTTCAAGTAACCTCAGGTGACGTTTCCGTGGTTTACCAGGGTGATGTTATCCTAGGTCGTTTGGCAATGGGTGCTGACTTCTTAAACCCTGCTGCTGCTGTTGAACTAGTAGCTGGAATCGATGTATCCGCTAACTGGGACAACACTGCTGTTTCTAACGCAAGCTTCACATAAGCTTAACATTAACCAACATACAAGGGGGGTTCTCACGACCCCCTTTTTTTATTAACAAAAATTTATAACTATGGCTATTCCTACCACTAACGCTGCACAGGAGTTACCAGCTGTAAACCAGATACTGGCGTCAGTGGGTCAAGCACCTGTAACCACTCTCGATCAAACCAACCCAGACGTTGCGATTGCATATGATACATTGTTACAGGTTTCAAGGGAAGTTCAATCAGAAGGGTGGACATTTAATAGAGAAGATCATTATGTATTTACCCCTGATGCTAACAATGAAATAGTAATACCTAATAACGTATTACAATTAGACTTGACAAAAGGTACATATGGTTCTAATAAAAGATCCATACGTAGAAATGGAAAACTATATGACAAACATAACCATACTTATGAATGGAAAGATGGTGATGTAGAATGTGATGTTGTGTGGTTATTTGATTGGGTAGACTTACCTAGACCTTTCCAAGATTACATTACTGCTAGAGCTTCTGTTTTAGTTTCTAGTAGACTTGTTGGAGATGGTAATCAATATCAAATGCTACAACAAAATGAAGCATTCTTACGTGCTTCAATCGTAGAATACGAGTGTAACCAAGGTGATCATACATTCTTCGGTTCACCAAACAACGACCCTAATAACTATTTAAGTTATCAACCATACTTAGCTTTAAGAAGATAATGCCTGCTGTAACTCAACGAATTGACAATTACCTTGGCGGAGTGTCAAGGCAATCAGATGATAAAAAGAAGCCAGGTCAAGTTACTGAGTGTCTTAATGCTTATCCTGATCCCACCTTCGGATTAACTAAAAGACCTGGCTTGAAACACCTTGCAACTTTAACTGGTGCATCAGATGATTCAAAGTGGTTTTATATCCACAGAGATAATGATGAAAAATATATAGGGTGTGTAATACCTTCGTCCATAGCTGTCACTACTAATGGTACAGGAAGTGGTACTGCTGGTACTTATAAAAATATAGCTCTTAAAGCTACTAGTGGTAGTGGTACCGGAATGACAGTAGATGTTACTATTGCTGGTGGTGTTGCTACTTCTATTGTTCTTAATACACCAGGAATAGAATATCAAAACACTAATACTATTACTATAGATAAAGCTAATGTAGGTAATACTACTGCAGATGTTGTAGGTACATTGACTTTAGGTGATATAAAAATATGGAATGCTGCTGATGGTACAGCATGTACTGTAACTTATGGTGATACTGCTCCTGCTGCTTGGACACGTGCTGATAGTAAAGCATATGTAGTTGGTGATTTAGTTTCGAATGGAGGTAATGTATATAAATGTACAAGGACTGGATTAGCAGGTACTGCTGATGGACATGCACCAACGGGTACAGGTACAAATATAGAATATTTAAGTGCTTGGGCAGCTAATACTAGTTATTCTGTTGATGATAAAGTTGTTTCCAATGGTAGAGTTTATAAATGTGATGCAGCTGGTTACTCTGATAAGGCTACAGTACCGTGGGCAGGGCCTTGGAGTACTGAACAAGATATAGTTGATCCTGAAGGATTAGCTGCATGGACAGCTTCAACTGCATATAATGTAGGTAATTTAGTTAGAAACGATGGCGGTAAAGTTTATATATGCGACCAAGCTGGTAATTCTGCCGGTTCAGGAGGTCCAACAGGTACAGGTTCTAATATAAGTGATAACGGTGCTCGCTGGGATTATCATGGATATACCTATGCTAGATGGGATTATGTCGATGGTGCAGAAGGTGCTGCTAGATGGGATTATGTCGGACCAGTAAATACACATCAAACATACTTACAAGGCATACGTGATAACTTTAGTGTCTTAACTGTACAGGATACAACTATTTTAACAAACGATAGATGGACTGTAGCAAAATTAGCAGATCCTACATTTGTAGAGAGATCTAAAGCATCACTAATACTTGATGGTGTTGCAGCTGGTAATACTTTTAATGTTTCTATAGAACTTGAATCAACTGATGGAGGTGTTACAAGACAAAGAACTTTTACAATGTATCCATATGATGCTTCTGGTACTGCTTCATATAGTGATATAATAGATGCTATTACAAGAAGAATAAATAATTTAAAAGAAGTACACCCTGCAGGTGGAGTACAAACAAACCCAGATAATTGGGGTACAGATCCTGGACCAATAGCAGGTTTATCTGCTCGTGCGTATCCAACAACAATTGAAATAGATTATGTAGTTAGTGGTACACGTACTACATTTAATGTAGAAGCGAATGCTGGTACTGCGTATAATGTGATGACTGCATTCCAAGATCAAGTAGCTAATGTAAGTCAATTACCATATGAATCCGTACATGACAGAGTAGTAAAAATTATAAATACTGCCTCTCCTAACGATACATATTTTGCTAAATTTGTAGCAGATGATGGTGTTTCTGGTACTGGACATTGGTTAGAGACTATAGATCCATCTAAATCAATCGGTCTAGATGCTGATACAATGCCTCATGAGTTAGTTAATACTGCTAAGAATGCATTTACCTTTAGACAAATTACATGGGACGAACGTAAAGTAGGAGATGATGTAACAAATAATCACCCTAGTTTTGTTGGGAAAAAAATTAAACAGGCTTTTTTCCATAAGAATAGATTAGGATTTTTGTCAGAAGATAATGTTACTATGAGTAGAGCTGGAGAGTTCTATAACTTCTATCATATTTCAGCTCAGACACAAACAGATGCTGATCCAGTTGATATAAGTTGTGCGACTATTAGGCCTGCTGTATTACATAGTGTTATACCTACTACACAAGGTTTAATATTATTCAGTAAATATCAACAGTTCATGATGACTGGAGCTGGTGGAGCATTAACCCCATCAACTGTTACTGTCAACGCTATTTCTAATTATGAAATGTCAACAGATATAGAACCTATTAATATGGGTACTAATCTTAATTTCATAAGTAAGGGTACTAACTACTCAAGAGTATTTGGTATGGTCACACGTGGTCAAGAAGAGAACCCTGCTGTAGCTGATGTAGGTAGAGTTGTTAACGAATGGATTCCTGAAACAATTGATTCATTAGCTGCTAACCCTCAAAACAGTCTCATAGTATTAACAAGTCAATCATCTGATATGGCTTATCTATATCGTACTTATTCTGACGGTGAGAAATTACTTGTACAAGCATGGTTTAGATGGCAACTACCTGGTACTATTCAGACAATAGCAACTGATGCAGATGAATTGTTTGCAGTTACAAAACAGGCGTCACAATATGCTTTATCTAAAATGACTCTTAGTCAATCTCCAGATGATGCAATACTTGTAACTTCTAAAGGTGAGAGAGTGAATCCTTGTATGGATCTATATACTACAGCAACTAATGTAATATATAATTCTACTAATGAATTTACTAAATGTTATATACCTTGGAGTAACGTCTCAACATTAACACCTATAATACTTATTAAAGGTAATACAACTACAGGTCAGTACACTGAATCTGGAGTTACATATACCCCAGATGTAGTTACAGAATCCGCATGGCAAGCTAGTACAGCTTATGCTGTAGGTGATTCAGTAACTAATGATAGTGGAAAAGTTTATGTATGTGACACTGCCGGTACTTCTGCAGGTTCAGGTGGACCTACAGGTACAGGTTCTAATATAACAGACGGTACTGCTAGATGGGATTTCAGTGTTACTCCTACAACTCTAACTTATTTTAAAGTTACTGGTAGAGATTTAACAAGTGAAGCAGCTAATATTTATGTAGGATGGAAATTCGATATGGATATAACATTACCTAAAACTTATTTCCAAAGTAATAATGATGCAGATTATACTGCTAGTTTAACAGTAGCTAGAATGAAGTTTGCTGTTGGACGTTCAGGAGTAATGTCATTTAAACTTAGATCAACTGGTAGATTACCTGCTAGTAAATCATATACTTCAGATGGTACAACAACTGTACTTAAATGGTTTAAAGGTGAGATACCTTATGTAGATAAGGATCAAATTAAAGTTAAAATAAATAATGTAGAATCTACTGCTTTCACAGCAGGTGATGATCAGATTACTTTGAATACTGCTTCAAGTGAATTAAAAACTTTAAGTGGTGATGCAAGTACAACAACATTTGATTTAACTTATACACCTAGAGATGTAAGTAAAGTAAGAGTTACAATTGGAGGTGTTGCAACAACTGCTTTCAATATTGTTAAAAACTTTATTAACTTTGACTCTGCTCCAGCATCTGGATCTAGTAATATATTAGTCTACAGTGCAGATGATATAGTTGTCTATTTAGATGAATGGTATAATTTAAATCCAACTGTAGATGCCAACACCTACTTAGGTAACGATAGTACTTTAAAAGAGAATGCTGTCTTTACTATTCCAATTCACCAAAAATCAGATAATTTCGAACTTAGAGTTTGGAATGACTCACCGTTCCCTGTAGCCTTAAACTCTATGATGTGGGAAGGGAATTATACACCACGTTTTTATAGGAGAGCTTAACCTATGTTTGATGAACCACAAATAGGTTTACCAGGTTCTAATCGACTTTTGGTAGAACAAATACAAATGTCAGGATTAGTTCATACTGTTGATCCTTTCACGGTATTAGCTATTGGATCAATGGCAGCCAAAGCAATTGGTGGAATTAGTAAAGCTAATGCTGAGAAAAAACAAGCACAAGCTAGAAACAAATACACTAAAATACAAGATAAGTTTAATAAGAAAAAGTGGACATATAATAAGAAAAAACTACAAGCACATTATGAACATCTAAAAGAAGGTGTTGATATACAAAGACAGAATGCTGCTACAAATGCTGCATATAGAGATGAGATAAATTGGCAGAGTTGGAATCATGATCTAATGATTCGTAATATGGAGCAAGAAGGTTTAAATGCTCAATATGAAAAATCACAACAACTATATCATGATCAGATAAATCTTAACTCTGCAAGTGCTAGGATGGCTGTAGAGAAAGAGTATGATAGATTAGGAGATATAGAAAGGGAAAAAAGTTTTGAGTTCCAAGACGCACAACTACAAAACCTATTAAAGTCTGATGCAATAAAAGCTAAAGGAGTTAGAGGTCTAAGTGCAGATAAATCAGTACAAGCACAAGAAGCTGCTTATGGTAGAAACATAGCAATCATGGTTGAAGCTTTAACTAGTAATCGTAGAGATGTAGAATCTACATTAAAACGAATTGCCCATGATCAAAACGCAGCAGATATGGCTGCCTTTGCTCAAAAGATGTTAAAACCAGGTGTACTTCCTATGAGAGCTATGCCCATACAAACACCAATACCTGTCCTCCAAGATCCTAGACAACCAACCAAATATGACTTTGGTCCTAAACCTATAAAAGGTTTCCAAGTAGCTGATCAGTCTGGACAGACACTTCTTCAGACTGGTATAAATGCAGTCACTTCTGTAGCTTCATTTGCTGGAGGAGGTTTTGACGGTAATACATGGCAAGGTTATGAAACTGCAAGTCGGAATTATTTACAAAATCTAGCCGGTACTGGAGCGAGGCAATAACAAATGGCATTAGATACTTCAAAACAAATCGCATTCAGAGGTGGTACACGAGGTGGTGGTAATTTCCAATTCAAAGACTTAGGTCATAACGCTGCCATAGCTAGGTTCCGTGAACAGTTAGGTATCACTAAAAGTTATAAAGAAGTTGCAAGAGCAGCAAAAAGTGATGCATTATCACATCTTACAGAACTTCAAAAAGCTCAAAAAATAGAAAGTAATAATAGACAGGATATCCATAACTTTGAAATGGCTGCACTCGACACTGCAGCAAATGCAACTGCAAATGTTGCTAAACAGTGGGCAGACTATGGTGATGCAGAAGTAGCACAGATAGGGCGAGATGCTGAATCAATCATGGGTCTTGCCAAAAGTGCTGAAGGATTAATGAGAGCAGCTGGAAAAGTTGCAAGTGATAGGAAGGCTCGAGAAGAGTATAAGGAAGATGTTGATACACGTACTAGATCTATTGATGTAATAAGTAATGATACACGTCCAGAAGTACGAGAATTTATAGGTAACTTTGGTGATCTTGTTAAGGATCAAGAGAAATTAAAGTTAGTTAGAAAAGGTGCTACTGATAATTCGGACGGTACTAATGATGATATAGCTTTACAAACTAAAGAGTATAAGGATAGTCTTGCATTCAAAATATTTCAAAAAGAATTAGCAGTTAACCGTGGTATCCATGATATTGATCAAACTCTTGATTCAGTAAAAACTCAATTAGAAACAGAGGCAAAAGGTGCCTATACAGAAAGAGAAATTAATGATATTGCTTATCTCTTAACATCAGAAATACATGGTTTAAGGGGAGTATATACACCTGAGGCTGTTAAAGCTAGAGAGTATTTAAGAAAGTTAGAAAAAAGAGATGAGAATAAATATCTTACTCAACAGAATATAAAAAACGCTCAAACCGTCTGGGATACTCGTGTTATAGGTGGAATACATAGTGCTGAAACTGTAGAACAATTAGAGGAAATTATAACTCTTGCATCTCATCCTGATAGTATACTACGTAATGAAGGTGAACGGATAGGTAGTAAAAAGGCGATGATGGAGTATGTTATAAGAGAGTTAGTATCTGAAAATAAAGATGAGTTAGCTCAGGACCTTATGGATGCTATCCCAACAAGGGATGGTAAACCAATAGCAGGTGGTAAGGATAATGGAGAGTTATATGGATTAGAAAAGATTTTTGAAGAAGCTAAACTAGAAGGGACGAGGAATTCAGATAGAAAACAAGCTCGTCGAAATAACTTAGAAGGGGAGAAGATGCTTTCAGAAATTGAGGCCTCTCTTAATCTTCAACCAGGTGATCCAAATTACGAAGGTTCTGGTGCTGATCTTACTCAAAGATTTTTAATGGGTGAAGAACAACCATATATAGATTGGGTTAATAAAAAATTAAATGAATTAAGCGAGTACCCAACCCAACGTGATGCCTTTTCAAAAAGAGTTTGGGCAGAAACTAGAGGTGATAGTAATTGGGCAACAAGTGATGAATTATTAGAAAAGGCTTTAAGTGATTCTGGAACACCTCGTGAGGCATTTATGTTAGATGCATGGGGTAATACAGCGACTAGAAAAGCAATCTCTGAAAAAGTTGAAGGCTTCAAATCTTTGAGAGGGATTTGGGATTGGGGTAAACGCTACAAAGTAATTAAAGGTAAGTACTTAATAAAAATGGGGAGAGCAGGCCTTCAGGGTCCAGGTGCACATCCTGAAGGATTAGATTCAGTTATTACTAGAATGTTAGCTCAAGAATATAACCTTATTAAAGATAATATAGCTGCTAGTGGGGATAGAGTTGGATCAGTGTCTAAGGCTATAAGTGATATGGATGCAATCTGGGAAGATGGTATCAAGAACCCCAACAGTTATATGTGGATACAAGAAAGTCTGGATAGTAAACATTCGTATGCTACTCTCGGTAATGCATATCAAGATCCAAAAGATGGTCAGATGCCAGCAGGTAAGGTACTTGATTTCATCATACCAAATATACAAGTAGATAAAAGTCCTCTTGGTCTTAGTTCCCATCTGGATGTACGATCAGTGATTAGAGGTGTAAAGGATATAAAAGCAGCTAACCCTCAGTTTGGTGGACTTTTCGCGGAAGGTGATTTATATCAACAAGCTAGTACAATGATGCGTGGTGGTATCGTTCGACTAACCCCAGTACAAAAACAAGTTTTTAGACAATTAAAACATAGAGTACCTGATTATACTGAAACACAATTTTTGGAAGATGTTTTAATTGGACATGGTTACCCAATTCAAGAAGGTAATATGTCAGTTAAGGATTTTTACGCTGTAGGTAGTCCAGGTTATAAACAACAAAAATTTGTAGAAGAATCTAATACTGGAAAAGAGGTAAGAAAATTAAGTGTCTACCCAATAGCTTTATATAATGGTAAAGTAAAATTAACACAAAACAACGCTGCTTCTTTGGTTATTGATTACAAAAATAGTATTAATAGAGCTGAACTAGATAATATGTATGGAGAATTTGAAGAAGAAGTAGTTGATTCATTTTCTCGTATGCAGGGTACTTTAGGTGAAGTTGATTTAGGTAATTTTAATACAAAAGAGATATTAAAAATGGAACCAATACATGGTTACCATTATCTAAAAAAATCAGTAATACCTAAAAAGGGTACAGAAGAAGATGATTGGTGTAAGGAAAATATGAATGGTTATTTTTCATGGGATTGGAAAAATGAAAAAGCCTTAGCCAATAAAACTTGTTTTTACATGAACTATTAGGATACACTTATGGAAGGAATTGACGAATTAATTGAATATCAGAATGAGATGGGTACATCAAATCCAGAATACAATAGCCCATCTCCAGAACAAATAGAAACATCTGGCGACCTCCCTTCAATTGATGATCCTACTCAACAAGCCACTCAACAGCTTAGTCCATCTAATGTTTTAGGTGGTACTGTAGATGCAGTGAAAGGTGCTGCTGGTGCAGTTCATGGGGCCATTGTAGGTAATAAATGGCAGGACTTAGAAGCATGGAAAAAGATGCCAGAAGGTCCAGAAAGAGATGCCGCTAGAGAACAATTTTTCCAAACATCATCATGGGCAGGGGCTGCAGCACTTAGTCTCCTTGACTTACCAATGGATCTTGTTGGAATGCTTCCAGGTGGTAGTGGAATAGATGATGCGTATGATGAAGCTACCAAATTCAATGATCCATTACTACAAAACTTTAGAAAATTATCTGGCATTGTCTTACCAACTATAATGACTACTGGTGCAGCAACTAAAGCATTGGCCCCAACTATGGCAAAGGATATGCCTTGGTTAAGTAAAGCATTGATTAATGTCGGTGCTTATGGTGCTCTTGATGCCGCATTAATAGGTATTAGTGATATAGGAGAAGAAGAGAATACTTTCCAAGTTATGGCAGAATTCTTCCCAGAAGTTTTTGATAGAGATGGTTGGTTACCAATACCAGAAGGTTGGAAAACTCATGATGGAGATAGTCCCTCAGTACGTAAATATAAAAATATGTACGAAAGTGCCGGACTTAGTGTCATTGGGAATTTACTAGGATATTTCCTACAAGCTGGTAAACCTGCTTTAAAATGGTTTAGACCTGTAGATAAAACAGCTTTTAAATATAGAAATATACAAGAAACACTCTATGCTGATAATGAAATATTATTCCAAATACAAGAACTTGATGAATTATTAGCTAAAACTGAAGGTAAGATAAACCGTAAGGATAGAAACATAATTCTAGAACGAAGAAAATTACTTGTTCAAGAAGCTGAAAGTGCTACTAGTTTAGAAAGTTATGTAAAAAAAGCAGAGAAATCACAAGAAGGTCAAGTTAATAATGTAGCCACACGTAAACTAGAGAATAATCCTGATAATATAGATATAGATCCTGATGTTAACCCAATGTTCGTAAGGGAAGCTAAGAGAGCACAACAATCATTACCTCCTGGTAACGTTGCACGTAACATGGGAGATAATGCAGCTCTAGCTGCTGGTGATACAGTTGGTACTCCAGCTCCTATAATCAGTGAATCTATGAGGAATAAAGTATTAAGATCAGGTGATACATCACGTGGAGCTGTCTTAGGTGTTGCTGAAGCTGCTAGAGATGCTGGTGATTTTAATACAGTAATCAACGGTGTTAAGTATAGTAGGAAGAAGATGAGTGAAGCTGCTTGGAATATATATAAAAAAATAATGGAGGCTGATAATTTAAATGATGTTAAAAACTTATATTTTAATAATAAAAGTGTTAATCAATTAGCTGACATTATCGCTGCCGGAGGTAATGTTAGAAATGTCAAAGAACTTACAGAAGCCGATGAACTACTAGGAGCTTCTCTAGCGGCCTTACGTGACCTAACTGATAGATACTTAGGTCGTGGTATAATGGAAAGCTCTGCGAGGGTCATGGAGACCTTAGGTAAAGAAATGGGTGATATGTCCCAAGCTATTAGAACATTAGCACCTCATGTAGATGAAGATCGTGTTATGGATCTAATTCTAGATAAGATGGAGTTTCTTTTAACAGAAGTTGGTATTAACAAATATATAAGAGGTTGGCAACTACAACGTATTAATGCTTGGACAGAACTTTTAGAATCAACTGGTGATAGTGCAAGTGTAATCAATACACTTAAAACAGAATTCACAGAAGCTGAAACGGTTATTGCAAAGAAAAGTCAAAAGTTCACACAAGAATTAAGGAAAGTAAAAGATGAAAACCCGTTAGCTGTAAAAGCACTTGTAACACAATTCGAACGTAGTGATGGTAGTGTAGATACAATAGCAAAACTAATGGAGTGGGCTAAGAATGAAATCACACCAATGGGTATGCTAAAAAGTCCTAACCCTAACGAAATGAATAAGTTTACCCAAGGTGCATTTGCTGTTGCATATAATAATATGTTATCAGGTCTTGCTACAGGTGGTGCAGTCTTAGGTAATAGTGCTGGTTTAATAGGTAAACCCATAACTGCTGTTCTAGGTGGTGGATTAGAAGGATTATTATCTGGTGGTAACTTTAATAATCTCAAACGATCCATGTATTACTACGGTGGTGTCATGGAGACCAATAGACGTATCATAAAAGATGCGTGGAATATGGCCAAGAAATCTTGGAAAGATCCTGATGCAATGTTAAAGGCAGCACGTGCAGATATGGTGCAACAAGAGAGTATAGATTGGACTGTATTAGAGAATGTAAGAGATGTATGGGAAGAATCAGGTGAATGGGGTAAAGTGATGCAACTAGATGTTGCTAGAGTTATGTATGACCTTAGTAGATGGGCACCATTTAGAGTCGGTATGGTAGGGTTAACTGCTGCTGATGCTGGTTTATCTGCTGCTACTGCTACATATGTTTCGAGATTACGTGCTTATGATGAAGTCTTTACTAAATATGGTAAGGTTGATATAGATACTTTAAGGATAGCTGAAAAGAAACACTACGATAGTATCTTTGATAAAAATGGATTAATAGATGATAAAGCTACTGAAATAATAACAGGTGAATTAGCTCTTAATCTTCAGGATGATCTTTCAGATACAATCACCGAAGGGATAAATAAGTATCCATTCTTAAAGACTATTATTGCTTTCCCTAAAACATTAACTAATAATTTAAAGTTACAGATGTCTTGGGTTGGTCTTCAGGCTATACCTGGATTAGGTAAATACAGTGATGTTATATGGGCCACAACTGATGATGATATAGCGAAAGCTTTAAGAAATCATGGACTTGACCCAGACAATACTCCAAACGCTAGAACTATCTTTGAAAACTTACGTACTGAATACAGAGGACGTATGGCTTTCAGTGGTATGTTAGTTTCTGGATTATATGGTTATGCTATGGCAGGTAATATAACAGGTAATGGTAGTCACGACCCTACTCAACGAAGGATTGACAGAGATCAATTTGGATTCCAACGTAAGAGTATTAAAATTGGTGATAAATGGGTTAGTTTTGAAGGTATACCAATGGTTGATCCAGTACTAACTATATTAGGAGATTTAGCGTACTATGGTAGAGATATTACATCACCTATAGCAGAAGACATTAAGAGTAAATTAATGTGGACTGTATCTGCTACCTTCTTACAGAATAGTGTATTTACAGGATTAGAACCATTAGTTGCTATTATGAATGGTGACTTAACTCAATTTAAGAGGTACGTATCCAATACAACTAGAATGTTCCTACCTATGTCAGGAGCTGCAGGTGTCCTTGCTAAGGCTATTGACTCTACACAAAAGGATATACATGATAATGTCATGCATTATATCCTCAATAGAACTCCATTTTTAAACCAAGGGTTACCAAGACAAGTAGATATTTATACAGGTAAGTATGTTAATGACCTACAAAATCCTGCACTTAGAGCACTTAATGCTCTTTCTAAAATAAAAGTTAGTGGTACTAATGAACCTTGGCGTGTGACACTAAGGGCTATTGGATATGACGGTGCTAGTGTGTTGAAAAAGGACTCAACAGGTATGTATGAGTACACTGGAACCGAAAGAGAATATATTAATAAATTAGTTGGTGAACAGGAACCATGGCGTAAAATAGAAAAACTACTTAAATCACCTAAATATCAAGAGCAGATAGAACAACTCAGAGCACATGTAGCTTCTGGAGGTGATCTAGGTTACGATCGTATAACTATAAACGGTAGAAGGTTACCTATATATCGTGAAATTGATAAGGTCATGAGACAAGCTCAACGGAATGCAGAACTCATAATGATGAGAGAACGTCCTGATATTTGGGAAACTGTGACACAACAAAGGTTAGTTAATAAATATATAGAACAAGGTCGGGTTGACGATGCCCGAGATATTGGTGCTAGAAATCAACAAATGGTGGAAAACTTAATCAACTTACCAAAATAAAATAACACATGGCAACCGAAAACAAATACACAGGCAATAATAGTACCACCAACTATGCCTTTACATTCCCATATTTAAAAGAAGCTGATGTTAAGTGTTCACTTGATGGAGTTTTAACTACTGCATTCTCATTAGCTAACGCAACAACTGTAGCATTCGATTCAGCACCAGGTAGTGGCGTCTCTGTCAGAGTTTTTCGTGAGACAGATGTCACTACTGCAAGTGCTACTTACTTCCCTGGATCAGCTATAAAATCTGAAGATTTAAATGATAACCATTTACAAGTTTTATATGCCTCGGAAGAAGCACAAGACAGAGCAATCACTAGTGCTGGTGGTGTGGTAAACGGTGATGTTACTTTAGGTGAAGATAGTACACTAAGTTTTGAAGGTGCAACAGATAATGACTTTGAAACAAAGTTAACTGTAGTAGATCCTACAGCAGATAGAACCATAACTTTCCCTGATGTTACCGGTACTGTAGTAACGACTGGTGATACAGCAACAGTTACAGCTACTATGCTAGCTGCTAATTCTGTTGATTCATCTGAATTAGTAGATGGATCAGTAGACTTATCACATATGTCTGCAAACTCAGTGGATAGTGATCAGTACGTAGATGGGTCTATTGACTTAATTCATATGTCTGCTAACTCTGTAGACAGTGATCAGTATGTTGATGGATCTATTGATCTAGTTCATATGTCTGCTAACTCAGTAGATAGTGATCAATATGTAGATGGTTCTATTGACCATGTGCATTTAGCTAATGATTGTATAGACGGTGATAACATACAAGATGATGTAATAAATTCTGAACATTACGCTGCAGGTTCGATAGATCTTGAGCATATGTCCGCTAACTCAGTAGACAGTGATCAATATGTGGACGGATCAATAGACTTAGCTCACATGTCTGCTAATTCAGTTGACAGTGACCAATATGTAGACGGATCTATTGACACTGTACATATAGCTGATGATGCAGTAGATGGTACTAAGTTAGCAAATAATATAGATATAGCAGGAACTTTAGATGTAACAAGTACTGGTACATTCGACGGTAACGTAGTTATTGCAGGTAATTTAGATGTAAATGGTACTACAACTACTATTGATACCACTAACTCAACCATTAAAGATGCTTTAATAGAACTAGCTAATGGTACTAGTGGTTCACCTTCTAATGATGCTGGACTTGTTATAGAAAGAGGTAGTTCAGATAATGCCTTTATTGGATGGGATGAATCAGAAGATAAGTTTTTATTAGGTACAGGATCTTTTACTGGTGCAAGTACAGGTAATTTAACGGTTACAACAGGTACAGTTGTTGCAAACGTAGAAGGTAATGTTACAGGTAATGTATCGGGTTCGTCTGGATCTTGTACTGGTAATGCTGCAGGATTGACAGGAACACCAAATATTACAGTAGGAGATGTTGTTGCTGCTAGTTTAGATATCTCGATGCTTACACAGTTGATGGTACTGCTCTAAATGAGTATATAGCTGACACTGTAGGGGCTATGGTAGGCAGCAATACTGAAACTGGTATTACTGTTACTTATGAAGATGGTGATAATACCTTAGATTTTGTTGTTGGTACACTTAACCAAGATACCACAGGAACAGCCGCTATAGCAACTACGGTTACTGTAGCAGATGAATCATCAGATACATCCTGTAATGTTCTTTATACAACTGCTGCTACAGGAAATTTAGCACCTAAATCTGGTACTAATTTAACGTTCAACTCTTCTTCAGGAGCTCTAACAGCAACAAGTTTTGTAGGTAATTTAACTGGTGATGTAACTGGTAACACGTCAGGTACTGCAGCAACCGTGACTGGAGCTGCTCAATCAGCTATAACTTCAACTGGTACATTAACTGGACTTACAGTCTCAGGAGATGTTGTCCTTGATAACGGAACAAATTCTGGTTATGATGTAACATTTGATGCGTCTGAAAATTTATTAATACTAAACGATGATGTTCAGTTATGTTTAGGTACAGATTCTGACCTTAAATTCTATCATACAGGTACACATGCATATATGAATGTTGTCACTGGTGATCTAAATATAAGAACATCTGGTACTGAAAGTGCTATTGTTTGTACAAAAGATGCAGGCGTAGCAACCTACTATAATGGAAATAAGAAGACAGAAACTAGTAACACTGGAATAACGGTTACAGGTACTTTAGTAGCTGATAATTTAGATATTGGTACTGATGTAGACGTTGACGGTACGTTAGAAGCAGATGCAATTACTGTAGACGGTACAGCATTGAATGAGTATATTGCAGATACCGTCGGAGCGATGGTAAGCAGTAATACAGAAACAGGAGTGTCAGTTACATACCAAGATGGAGATAACACACTAGACTTTGAACTTGCTGATGATTCTGTTACTCTTGCTAAACTAGCAGGTATTGCTAGAGGTAAAATAATATATGGTGATTCTTCAGGTAATCCAGCTGTATTAGACATTGGTACAAACGGTCAAGTACTGAAATCAGACGGTACGGATATTGAATGGGGTGATGACGTAGCATCTGGTGGTGCTGGTACTTTCACTGTTGCTGATGAATCAAGTGATACAACTTGTTTCCCTGTATTTGTTACAGCAGCTACAGGTACATTAGGTCCAAAATCAGATAGTCAATTAACTTATAATGCAAGTAGTGGGGCATTAGGTGCTACTACTTTTGTAGGTAACGTTGATGCTGTCGATGGTGACTTTGATGGTACATTGGAAGCTGATGCAATAACAGTAGATGGTGTAGCCTTAAACGAATATATAGCCGATACTGTAGGTGCTATGGTCTCTGGTAATACAGAAACTAACATTACAGTAACTTACCAAGATGGAGATAACACATTAGACTTTGTAGCTGATGATACTAATACTACATATTCAGCTGGTACAGGTCTAGGTTTATCTACTACTACATTCTCTGTTGATGCTGCACAGACTGGAATCACTTCTCTACTAGCTACAGATATCAAGATAGGTGAAGATGATCAAACTAAGATAGACTTTGAAACTGCTGACGAGATTCACTTCTATGCAGCAAATACTGAACAAGTATACTTAGGAGATAACATCTTTGGTCCTCAATCAGATAGTGATGTAGATTTAGGTTCTAGCAGTGTCAGATGGAAAGATGCTTATGTAGATAGTATTACAGTTACAGGAGAAGTAGATGGTGCTTCATTGGATATTAGTGGAAATGCTGATATTGATGGAACATTAGAAGCGGACGCTATTACTGTAGATGGAACTGCTTTAAATGAATACATAGCAGATACTGTTGGTGCAATGGTTGGTAGTAATACTGAATCAGGTATTACTGTAGCTTACCAAGACGCTGACAATACTTTAGACTTTACTGTAGGTACACTGAACCAGAATACAACTGGTAGTGCAGCAACATTAACTACAGGTAGAACTATTGGTATGACTGGAGATGTTGTATGGACATCTGCTTCGTTTAATGGTTCTGGTAATGTCACAGGTGCAGCTACTATTCAAACTGGTGCTGTTGAACACGCAATGCTTGCAGGTGACGCAGTAGATGGTGATAATATAGCAGATGATTCGATTAACTCCGAACATTATGTCGATGCCTCTATTGATCATGCACACTTAGCTAATGACTGCGTAGATGGAGATAACATTTCTGATGATTCTATTAATTCTGAACATTATGTAGATGCTAGTATAGATCATCAACATCTATCTAATGATTGTATAGATGGTGATAATATTCAAGATGATGTAATTAACTCTGAGCATATTGCAGCTGGTGCTATTGATTTAGAACATATGAGTTCTCAATCAGTTGATGAAGATAATCTACATATATCTAATGCTGGATCTAACGGACAATACCTGCAGAAACAATCAGGTAACTCTGGTGGTCTAACCTGGGCTGACGTATCAGCTGGAGGTGATGGTACACCAATGTTCTCAGTTGGAGATACTGATGGAACTAGTATTAGCAATACTACTTACACAGCTTTGACTTGGGATACTGAATTTGTAGATTCTGATAATGCGTTTGCCTCTGATGCCTTTACAGTACCATCTGGTGAAGGTGGTAACTACTATATTTCTTACTCAATTTCAGTAGATAGTGTTGATGATAATGATCAATGGCAAGGTGTAATTTATAAAGATACTGGATCTGGTTATTCAGCTTACATACCTTCTTTTGTCTACAATAAATCACCTACCAACGGTACAGAACTTACAGCCTGTTGGTCAGGCATTATGGTTCTATCTGCTGGAGATGCGATAAAGGTTTATGGTAGACATAACCAAGGTAGTACTCAGGGCATTAAAACTCAAAGTTCTCAAGCTTTAGCTTCATTCTCAGGATATAAAGTAAATTAACTATGGCACTATTATCATATCAAATACAAGCACACCTTATTAGTAAAGGTAAAAGTGCTACAGAAGCAGAAACAATTACTGAAGATATAAGTCAAGTCATTTTACAAAATGATGGTGCAGGTGATTACATAAATACCTGGAATGTTTCTGGTATCACTAAACCTACAGATAGTGAACTCACTGCTGCAGATGCAGAAGGTACAAAATTACAAAATAACCAAAGTGCACGTATCGTAAGAAAGCGTTCTTATGGTGATATAGGGGATCAACTCGATCTCCTATATAAAGATCTAGTTGCTGGTAAAGTAGATGCAACTGGTGAATGGGCGAAAGCCATTAAAAAAGTAAAAGATGACAACCCACTCTCATAAAAATCATGACTGAAACCATCCAAGCAAAGAAAGAAGAACTACAAGCTGAATTACAGATACTTGTAGATGTTTACAACGAAACACTTAACCTACAAAATAAACGGAAACAACGTTTTGTTGAATTACAGGGTGCTATAAAAACTCTCCAAGAATTAGATGGGGATCCAAATACAGGCACCGACGCTACCTAAGCCACCAGAGACGCCTGGGATCCGTTTGAAGGTGCCTTCTGGTCCTGTTCCGTCATATAAACCTATGTACATCCCTCCGAACGATCTAAGACCTCCTGCAGGTATAAAGAAAGAGGAGAAGGAAACAACGGAACAACCACCACCTCCAAAATTAAGAATACCAAGAATAGATATAGAGTTACCGTTGCCTACAACAGAAGTCGTAATGACTGCTACGTATGCAGCGGTGGCAGCTGTTGCAACTACAACTCTTGCGACACCTTTCTTTAATCAAATCAAAAAGAAAATCCAAACATTCTTACAGAAAAAAATCGACAAATGGAAGGAAAACCGGAAGAAGAAAAAAGAAACCTCCTCCACAAGTTAAAAGATGGTATTGAAGACAATGAAACCCAAATACAAGTACTGTCTACATTTGTTAGATTAGGCGTCGTTGTGTGGGCAGGTTTCATAATAACTCTTAATTATGTGGAATTACCAGTCATTAAAAAGGCTGGAAGCTCAGATATTACGTTCGTTGCCAGTATATTTACCGGCGCATTAGCCAGTTTTGGCTTGAATACATCAAATAGTAAGAAAAGTAATGGTCCTGTAAATTGTCCTATGTTAGATAAAAAGAAAGAATGAAGAAATGGCTTTTACTCTTAATGCTGGCATCCCCCTCGGTAGTAAGAGCGGAGTTGGTCACACCCAACTTCACCCAAGGCTCGATGCAGAGCACAACAACTACCACCCAAGAAATAGTAGAAACCATAGAAACAACAACCTATGGTTCTGCACTAAATACATGGCATGGGGAAAATATAGTACATACCTCAGCCTCCTCTGGAGGAATTGTAGACTCAGATTCAGTCTTCACGGTACACACAGCTGGAGATCCATTCTCATTAGAGATAACAACAAGAGCTGCAAGTCAAGTATTATCAGTAACAGAAATAGAAAGAGAAATCGACACTACTTCTACTACTACATCCTTATCAATATTCTCGCAATAGGAGTACCAAGCTATGCTAGTGAGGGAGAAACCAACAATACCTCAAACCCTGTGGCAGCGGCTACAGGAAATGTTACAAATCAAGCCGTCCAGTTCCAGAACAATGGAGCCCCATCTCGTCAGAATCTCGGCCCGAACATATCCTGTAACGGCCCAACGATGACCTTCTCACCCTTCTATATGGGTAACCATGTGGAACCCTATGATATAGAGGAGGGTGTTAGAGAACAATCTAGTTATACAAAGAATGAAAACTGGGGTGGTCAGATTAATTTCATGATCCCCCTAGACGGTGGTACCTTAGAGTTATGTAAAGCCATCGGTAAACGACAAGAAGAAAAGATGAGGTTGGATTATGAAATGATCAGAGCATTAAAATGTGCTGACTTACAAACCAAAGGTTTCATGATACGACCTAAAACACGTATATATCATATGTGTTCAGATATAATTCCAATCGCTGCTTATTTAAAAGAGCAGCAAGAATACAAAGAAAACCCACTATTCGACCCGAAATTCAATGATAGTTTTAATCAAACCAATCCTATTCGCATTCATAAAGAGCACAGCAGTGAAGCAGTTGATCGTAGACCTTTTAGAAGGTTTAGTGTCTTCAACGGAAAATACATTAGATGATGCAGCAGTAGAGATTATTAAGAAGCACTTATTCCCAGGAGGGTAATGAATAAAGCCACAGAAGACCAGTTCAATGAATTACATAGCCTTGTCACAACAGAATTCCTAACACGGGTCCGAAGTGGCACCGCTACTACCCAAGACTTAAAAGCAGCCTGTGATTGGCTAAAGACAAATGACATTAGTGGAGTTGCCTATGAAGGTAGTCCATTAGAGAAGTTGGCAGCAGTAATGCCTAAAGTAGATCCATCACTTGTACAACGGAGGTTATATGGCAAAAATGGGGCCAAAGCCTAGTCCTAATCCAGGTAGAACAGCCAGGTTCTACAGAAATAATAAAAGGTCTAGACTTAAACACGTTAGAGATGAGACCAGACGTAACAGGAGTCCAGAGAAGAGACGATACAGGAATGAATTGCTACAAATTCGAAAGGATAAAAAACCAGGTTCACAACAGGATGTGTCTCATAAACCAGGTGGAGGTACTACAATAGAAAACCGAAAATCCAATAGAGCTCGTGGTGGAGCCAGGAGGAAGTAGAGATGGAACCACAGAATTGGACTGACTTTTATAACCCAAATAGACGATCTACGTTTGGTGAACAATTACAAGCAGGTGGAAATAAATTATTACAAATAGGTGGAGATGTACTTGGTAATTTTACTGAAGCTACAGAAGAACTTGATCAACAAATTATGCCTTGGCGTAAGGAAGTGTTAGATAAAGGATCAACAGCATGGGGTGCTACTGTCACTAACTTAACTAATAATGAACGTGTTGGTCGTATAGCTAAAACTACAAGTAGAATAACTGGAGAGATATTCGCCCCTGATTCATTAGATGCAATGCTTGCTATAGGTACTGCTACTGTGGGTGTGATGGCACCTGAACCTGTAACTTCTATTGCGGGTGCAGCATACCTTGCTGGTAGAGGTAGAAAAATAATTAGTAAAGGTCGACAATACCTAGAAGAATTTAAAAAAGCTTATAAAGGTACTGGAAATGGTGGACATGGAGTACGTTTTTCTTTTGAACCAGCACTTGTTGATGGTAACCTTGGAGATCTAAGTAAAGTAAATTTAAACAAAGTAGATAATACTTTGTCTCCTACTACATTTGCAATAAAAGGAAGAGGATCAAAAGTAGATGCTTATCAGAGATATCGAAAAATGTTGGAACAAGGGCATGAATTTGATCCTTCTGTTACAACGGCAGCAGAGAAATTAAGTCAAGGTAATTTTATTAAAACTTTAGGTCCTGATATTAAAGTATATAAAGATGAAGCTAAATACAGAAAAGCAGTAGATGATTATTTACTTGCCAACCCAGGAGATACAAAAGGTATACGTACTAATGTAGGTGTATATACAGATGATAATGATGTATTCCAAATACAAAAAAGAGGTAAATTACAACTAAGAAGTATTAGAGAAGCTAAAAATACTGCTTTAAATAGACAGCTTTCTTTAAACCAACAGACGGGATTGAGAACGGATGGTACAAAATGGCCTAATTATAATTCTACAGAAAATGTAGAAATGTTAATGAAAAAGAACAATTTTAAAGGTACTAAGGAAGAATTTCTAGCTACTTATGATATACACCACAAACGTTCTGCTATAGCTTATCAACCATTTTTTGAAGGTTTAAATGCTAAACAAAGTAAGAAACTTAGAGAGTTAGCAGAAAAAGAAAAAATTTATTTAGGTAATAGATCTGAAAATTTAATAGCTGTTCCAAAGCATTTACATACTGAAGGTGAAGATGCTATACATAATTGGATGCGGGCAAATGGTATAGAAGGTTTTTCTAAAGAATGGGAAGGTTTCAAAGGTACTTATGATCCTCAAGGGAATTTAACTAAAAGGTTTAAAAACTTAAATGTAAAAGAAAGATTTGAAGCTTTAAAGGAGTATCAAGAATGGGTACAGAAACCAACTGATGATAGATTAAATACACTTCTTGAACAATGGAATTTACTAAACATATCCGACAGTTTAAAAAAATAACATGACAACAGACGTACAAAAATCATTCCAAGATGGGTGGGGTAAGGACGACTTCGCGTTCCCCACACCTGCTCAAGCAGCTGATCCTGCACGTAGTTCCGGTATCCTCAGACATGATGACACTGTAACACAGATACACGAAGAAAACAGTAAACCTATTATTGAGGAGTAACTATGGTAAGAGCTAGAAAACAGTATGAGTATGATTACAAAAAAGGTGACTTAAAAGGTGCAAGAGCTTCTACTGAAGGTGTTAAAACTAATAAGACTATGGATGATGAATTGAAAAGATTAGGACTAACAAAAAAGGATTTTAAAGATATGAAATTACCAGATCCTAACCCTTTCAGAACTAAAGTTTAAAGAGTATGAACAACGTAGTCACTGCCCTACAATCTGACTTCAAACTATTCCTTCAAGCACTTTGGGAGCAACTTGACTTACCTCATCCAACAAGAGCCCAGTACTCAATTGCGGACTACCTACAACACGGTCCGAAGCGTCTCCAGATCCAAGCCTTCCGTGGTGTTGGTAAATCGTGGATTACTGGAGCGTTTGTTTTATGGACTC
>LULN01000058.1_pt1 | contig 23239 bp, 25 predicted proteins | sample 728131 | NCBI WGS metagenome assembly LULN01 (sample SAMN03860288, study PRJNA289734) | marine metagenome | biome: seawater column; feature: ocean; material: water; isolation source: Red Sea water column Station 149 - depth 100m | place: Saudi Arabia: Red Sea | collected 2011-10-15 | depth 100 m
TTCAGATTGCTGCTAAAAATGCGCCAGCTTTTAAAGCTGCGAAAGGATTAAAAGATAGTTTAAATTAAATTATCTTAATTGATCATTTGAAAAGACGGCATAGCCGTCTTTTCAATTTATTGAAGTAATTTAATATCTCCAGAAATTTTAATTTTTTCTTCAAATAATAAATCTTCTGGATTTTTTTTATTTTCTTTTAGTTCCAATAAAGTATTCATATTCATTTTTATTAATAAATTTGATTTTGATATTTCTGAATGTTTAGTTTTTTCACCTGATTCTAAATTTATTATTTCAGTTTTTTCATCATCTTCGATTTGAAGATAAATTTTGTCTAAATTTTTTTTATTAGCTAACTTTAAATTATTGATTATTTCTTTAATTTCTAGATTCAATTATTTAATAACGTTTCTCTTTTTACATCTTCAATTGCTTTTGTTACTTGTATTCCTTTAGGACAAGCACTTGTACAATTGAATGCCGTTCTACATCTAAATGCTCCATTAACATCTTTTAATATTTCTAATCTTTGTTTAGATCCTTCATCTCTGGAATCAAATACAAATCTGTGAGCATTAACTATTGCTGCAGGCCCAATGTATGAATCTGCAGTCCAGAAAACAGGACAGCTAGTTGTACATGCTGCACAGAGTATACATTTAGTTGTATCTTCAAATTTTTCTACATCCTCTTGACTCTGAAGTCTTTCTCTATCTCCAGGGTCCTTATCATTGATTAAATATGGCATTACTTTTTTATAACTATCCATAAAAGGCTCCATATCTACAATTAAATCTTTCACAACTGGCAAACCTCTTACAGGTTCAATTTTTATTGGGTTGCTAACTTCTTTCACTAGAACTTGACACGCTAACATATTTTCACCATTTATAACCATTGCATCAGATCCACAAACACCATGAGCACAAGATCTTCTAAAAGAAAGAGTGCCATCTTCAAACCACTTTACTTTATGCAGAAGATCTAAAATTCTTTCATCAGGATCTGCTTCAACCTTATAAAATTCCCAATGACCTTTACGATCATTTTCTGGATCATACCTAAGAATTTTTAATTCTATATCCATTAATATTTTCTTTCCATAGGTTCGTATTTTCCTAATTCTACATCTTTATATCTTAAATTTGCAGAGTTACCATTTTTAAATGCAAATGAATGTTTCATAAAATTACCATCATCTCTATCTGGGAAGTCTTGTCGTGAATGAGCACCTCTAGATTCTTTTCTTGCTAGAGCACTTGCTACTGTTGATTCAGACATATCAAGAAGGTAGTCTAATTCTATTGCTTCCATTAATTCTGTGTTAAATACTTTTCCTTTATCAAATATTGTTACATTTTCATATCGCTCTCTTAAGTTTTCAAGAATATCAGTTTGCTTGCTCAGAGTTTCTTCAGATCTAAATATTTTTGCATTCTCTTCCATTGATTCTTGTAAGTCATTTCTTATTCTTCCTACTGAAAATTCATCAGTATGTTCCTTCTCAATTAGGTTATTTATTTTATTTACTAAATCATCGGCTGCATTGTCACTGATTGAAGTGGATTTTGTTTTAGATACATATTCAAGCATGCTTTCCCCTGCTCTCTTACCAAAAACTACAATGTCAAGTAATGAGTTAGTACCAAGTCTGTTTGCTCCATGAACACTTACACAAGCAGCTTCGCCGGCGGCATAAACGCCTGGTAATACAGTGTTTTTTTCATCACTTAGAACTCTTCCATTAACATCTGTTGGTATTCCTCCCATTGCATAGTGAGCAGTTGGTTGTACTGGTATAGGTTCATTAATAGGTTCAATTTTTACATATGTTCTTACGAAGTCTGTAATATCAGGAAGTTTTTTCTTAATTGTTTCAGCTCCAAGATGTGTTAAGTCAAGATATACATAATCGCTATCTGGTCCTGCGCCATTTCCTTGACTAATTTCTGTAGCAATAGCTCGAGAAACCATATCTCTAGGTGCCAAGTCTTTTATTGAAGGTGCATATCTTTCCATAAATCTTTCACCATCTTTATTTCTTAAAATTCCTCCCTCACCTCTTGCTGCTTCGGATAACAAAATTCCTAGTCTGTAAATACCAGTTGGATGGAACTGATAAAATTCCATGTCTTCAAGAGGAATTCCTTTTTGATATAAAATTCCAGGACCATCACCTGTTAGTGAGTGAGCATTAGAACTCACTTTAAATATTTTTCCAAAACCACCTGTTGCAAAAGTTACTGCTCTTGATTCAAATATGTGGATATCTCCAGTAGAGAGTTCAAAAGCTACAACACCTTTGCACACTCCATCTTCAATTTTTATATCTAATACTTGGAACTCATCAAAAAATTCTACTCCCATCGATACACATTTTTGATATAGAGTTTGAAGTATCATGTGTCCGGTTCTGTCGGCAGCATAACATGCTCTAAAAGCAGGAGCCTCTCCTTCTTTAACGGTATGTCCTCCAAATCGTCTCTGAGCAATTTTTCCATTTTCTAATCTACTAAATGGTAAACCCCAATGTTCTAACTCAATTACTGCATCAATTGCTTCTTTACAAAGGATATCTACTGCAGGTTGGTCAGCTAAATAATCAGAGCCTTTTACTGTATCAAAAGCATGCCAGTTCCAATTATCCTCTTCTACATTAGCTAGCGCAGCACTCATGCCACCTTGAGCAGCTCCTGTGTGAGATCTTGTTGGATAAAGTTTTGTAATAACTGCAAGCTTCATATGAGGAGCAGCTTCTATTGCAGCTCTTAAACCAGCACCACCTGCACCGACAATAACTCCATCAAAAGAATGTTTGATTACTTTCAAGCTTGCCTCACAAATGCAACTATCACGTATGTACCAAGGATAAAAAAGATTAGAGAAGTACTATACAGGGCGCCTAAAGCCAATTTTCTAATAGTTAAATCACTTAAATTATCGTGCAAAACAACGCGAACCCCATTTGTTCCGTGCAAAAGGCTTAGTGTTAGAAGTAGCCAATCAAATGTTCTCCAATAGGGAGTGTCCCATCTTGCTGCTACAAATTCATAATCTAGGTTAAGTGTGTCGTTAAAGACATGCATAATAAACATATGAGTAACAGCTAGCAAGACTAATAAAAGACCACTGATTCTCATAAAAAACCATCCATATAGTTCAAAATTTGAACCCTCTAAAGGTGGTTCCCTTCTTCCCCAGTCAGTTCTTGTTTCCATGATTATGATTTCCAATCTGGTAAAGGTCTAATCATACAATCGGTCAAAGTTGTTCCTGGCTTGCTTTTTTCAAGACAAAGATCAAAATACGATGTTGTCATTTTATATGTTGAAGGAACAAAAATACCAATAAATAGAACTAATGAAAGTATGTTTAATTGTTTCTGAAATTCAGAACCTCTTTTCCATAAATCAACAGCAATTATTCGTAGCCCATTTATTGCATGAGCTAGTATTGCTCCCATTAAACCGATTTCTGCAATTCTAAAATAAAAATTTTTGTAAATAGCTTCAGCACCTTCATAGACTTCGGGTCCAAGGAGTATCAGTGCAGTAGAAATAATATGTAAAATTAAATACCCAAATAGAGCCACCCCCGTGATTCTATGAAATATATAAAGCCACATTCCAGTTTTGCCTTTATATACAGCTCCTGAAGAAACTATTTTTTGATATGCCATCTATCTAATTATCCTACATTAATTAATTTACATTAAATTAAATCGCAAATTCAGCTCTTGACAATTTAGATAAAACTTAATAAATTACACATATGTAATTTAGTTTGCATCTATGAAGGGAGTAGGGTGGAAAAATCATTAATGGAAGAACTCATCGGAGGTATGCCATCATGGACCGAAGATGCAAATTGTAAAGGTGCAGACGCAGATATATTTTTTCCAGAAAGAGGAGCTTCAACCCGAAAAGCAAAAGCTATTTGTAGAGCTTGCAGCGTGCAATCTGAATGTTTAGAGTTTGCTATTGAAAATTCTGAAAAATTTGGAATATGGGGTGGATTATCCGAACGAGAACGTAGAAGAATAAAACGCCAAAGAATTCAAGACTCCGAAGTCAGGGACGTTGGTTAGATACCAAACTTTTCTTTATACAAACTAAAATCTCTTTCAACAGGTATCTCATCACTTTTAATTATTTCAGTCACGACATTATTTTCATCAGTAATGTAGGTATACCTTAATGAAATTCCAGCTTCTTCACTAAAGCAGCCAAATTTTTTAGCAACTTCTCCATGAGGCCAAAAATCAGCGAGTATTGGGAAATCAATTTTGTGATGATTTGCCCAAGCTTCATTTGTGGGTCTTGCAGAAACAGTAATCATTACAGTAGATGTTTCATTTTCTTCAAATGAAGATTGATTGTCTCTTAGCTCACAGATTTCTTTGTCACAAACACTACTAAAAGGAAATGGAATAAAGACAAACATAGTTTTCTTTCCCAAAAAATCCTTATCTTCTAAAAAATCCTTATTTGTATTAATTAATTTAAATTCAGGTATTTTATCTCCAACATTTATGCTCATTATTAATTCTCCTTTTCTATTACTTTAGTCAAAATTATTAAATAGGGGGCATAGATGTTCTTGCTGCCCAACCAATTGGATCTGACAATTCTTCAATACTAGGAATAAGATCTTCACTAGATAAAATTTCATCTATAGATAATTCATTTTTGGATTCATTTAAAAAAGTAAAAAAACTAGAGGTTAGATTATCGAGCTCACTAATTTTTATTTCAAGATCTCTAGTTGGACCTTCACTTGGTGAGAAAGTTAAATCCATTACTAGATCAAAGATACTTTCATCATTTAGTAATTCTAATTTTTTTGCCTTCTGCTTTATTGCTTCCCTATAAAAACTTAGTGGAGCCATAATGCTTTCAAAAATTTCATTCGTATCAAATTCTTCATCACTCGGTAAGTTAGATAAAATTTCTTGTGGATTAGAAATTTGACTTGGATCAATATTTAAATCTAGGTCTTTAATTTTTTCCATCATCTGTTTTGTGCTCTCAGTTAAATTGGTAATAATTTTTTTAAAGGGTGCTTCATAAGTTCCTAGGCTAAGCGCTGTATACTCCAAACTTATATATGCAAGAGAAAGATCTCTTTCATCTGCTTCAAAAATAGATAAACGATTAAAAAAGTTATTTTTATTTAATGACAAGGTTTTTGATTTAGGCAATATAATTCCAAAATTGCTTAAGCCCCAACTATGTTTACTTAAAAGACCTGCAATATTTCCAAGTTGCATTCCAACAATAGAAGACTTTATATTTTTAATTCCGAGACCTTCTGGCATCCCGCCTAATTCGAAATTACTAAAATCAAAATGCTTAATAGACTCTAGAAACCATAAACCATAATCTTTTGAGTCAAGTAATTTAAGTTCAACTGGATTCACTGTTGCACCTAAAGTCTTATCACTATTTAGTTCGACTACTCTAAAAATTTCATCAAACTTAATATCTTGATTTGAAAGTTCTGGGATAAAAGATTCATCATCTTTATTTAGGTGGTTATTTATTTGTTTTGCAAGCTCCCAATTTACATCTTCTTCATCATTATTAAAAAGATTAAAAAATTGAGAAAAAATATCTTCAGACATTATATGTCAGATGGTCTCAAATCTAATTGGAACTCTAATACAATTGAATTGCCATCTCTTAAAATTTCAATAGTTATAGGATCTTCAGCTCGCATACTTCTTAAAATTGTAATGAGTTGATCTAATGTTTTTACACTGTTTTCATTTACTTTTTTGATGATATCTCCAGGGAGTGCCCCAGCTTTTCCTATCGCATACATGTCATTACTTGGGCCATATAGTTCCTCAATATACACACCAGAAAAAACTCTGGCTCCATCTTCTGCTACTTCAAAATATTGAGCTCCTAATATACCTAAGAATGCATGTAAAACCCTTCCATCATCTAGCAAGTCTTCAACTATATTTAAGGCTAAATTAATTGGAATAGCGAAACCTAACCCCTCTGCTCCTACATCTGCTGTTGCAATTGCTGTTGTTATTCCTATAAGTTCCCCATCTTTATTTAACAATGCACCGCCACTTGATCCTCTTGTTATAGGTGCATCAGTTTGAATTAAGCCAAATAAAGTTACAGCTGCATTCATTGCATCATTTCCTACATCTAATCTCCTGTCAAGAGCAGATACAACACCCGTTGTAACAGTAGGCGCTGCACCAAGAGTTAAAGGATGCCCAATTGCTACTGCCAGATCTCCAACAAAAATTCCAGTACTATCTCCAATATTTATTGGTGTCAATCCTGTCTTATCTATTTGTATTAAACCAACATCAGTTAATTGATCTGATCCAATAATTTGGCCTTCATACATTCTTCCATCTTCAAAAATAACTCTTACACCATCAGCACCATTTATTACATGATGATTTGTAATTATTAAACCATTTTCGTTAATAACTACTCCAGAGCCACCTCCTACAGAAATAAATTCTTCATTTTCATCTAATTGTCCGACTTGAACTTGAACAATTGTTTTTGTTGCGACTTCAGCAATGGAAACAATTTCTGTAGAGTCAACCCTTGGAACTACCAGCTCCTTTTCCTTAATTGTTTCAGTAATAGTTACTGGTTCAGGCAAAACAATTTCTTCTTCTTCAAAAATTCCAAAGATATATAGAAAAGAGAGAACAATTATGCTCGTAATTATAGAAGTGCCAAAAACAATGTTTACTGAAGATTTATTTTTTTGACTACTTTCTTCAACTAAGTCAGAAATATATTTTTTTTGTTCAAACAATTCTTGTTGTTCAAAATTTTCTTCATTCATTCTATATATATTAAATGATATACAGATGTAGTTGATTTTTGAGTCTTCACTAAGATATAAATTCGAATTGAAACATTTTCCAGTTTACTTTAGTCTAAATAAGTACACGTTTGGGGGAGAGTAACTCATTTTATCTATTAAGAATTTAGAAGTCGTTTATCAAGACGTTATCTTAGTTTTAAGGGGTATTTCATTTACTGTTAAAGAAGGCGATATCGTAGCGCTTTTGGGGAGTAATGGGTCAGGCAAAACCACAGTATTAAGATCAATTACCGGTTTATTAGATGTACAAAATGGAGATGTCACTAAAGGAGAGGTTTCTTTTGATGGTAAAGATATCACCAATATGAAGGCTTCAGACATCGTTGAATTAGGAATCGCCCAAGTTTTAGAAGGTCGGAGAATTTTTTCTGAGCTAACAGTCAATGAAAATTTAAGACTTGGCGGACACACAGCTTCAAAAAATATTAAAGAAAATATTGATAGAGTTTTTGACCTCTTTCCCTTATTAGCACCAAGATCGAAAGATGTAGCTGGATATTTATCAGGAGGAGAGCAACAAATGCTAGCAATTGGGAGAGCCTTAATGTCAAATCCAAAATGTCTCTTGCTTGATGAACCAAGCTTAGGACTTGCACCAAAGTTGGTTGATCAAATAAAAGAATTCATAGTAGAAATCAATCAACAAGGAGTTTCAGTTTTATTAGTAGAACAAAATGCCAATATGGCTCTCAGCATTGCTACACATGGCTATATTATGGAAACGGGGAATATTGTAATGGATAATACTCCAGAAAAGTTGTTAAAAGATGAAGATGTAAGAGAGTTCTATTTAGGATTAAACGCAGAGGGAACTAAAAGAAAGTCATTTAAAGATGTTAAACATTATAAGAGAAAGAAGAGGTGGCTCTCATGAGTAATATCGTTTCTTTTAAAGATGTTTCACTAAACTTTGGTGGAGTAAAAGCTCTTAACAATGTATCTTTTGATATTAAGGAGGGATCATTACATGCAATTATTGGTCCTAATGGTGCAGGTAAGACTTCTATTTTTAATTGTATAAGTGGAATTTATAAACCTACAAGTGGCCACGTAGAGTTTAAAGGTGAGAACATTCAAGGCCTTAGGCCCGATGAGATTGCTAACAAAGGTGTAGCAAGAACTTTTCAAAATATTGAACTATTTGAGAACATGACCGTTCTAGATAATATATTAATTGGTGCCCATAGGCACATAGATTATGGTTCTATATCTGGAATTTTGTTCGGACCTTCTGTTAGAGAAAAAGAGATTGAAGCAAGAAAAATTGCTGAAGATATTATTGATTTTTTAGAAATTGAGGAATATAGGTTTTCTTATATTCTTTCATTGCCATATGGAATCCAAAAAAGAGTGGAGCTTGCTAGGGCACTTGCCATGAAACCAGAAATTATTCTTTTAGATGAGCCTGCTGCAGGTATGAACAACGAAGAAACGGAAGATATAGCACGATTTATTCTCGACATTCATGAAGAGCTAAAAATTACTACAGTACTGGTTGATCACGATATGAATATGGTTATGGACATAGCACAAGATGTGGTTGTAATGGATTTTGGACAAAAACTTTTTGATGGGGTTCCTAAAGACGCTATACATGATAAGCAAGTTATAGAAGCTTATCTTGGAGTAAGCGCGGAGAAATAAATTAAGGAGAAAAATGGTAAAAGTTCAACAATTAATGGAAGAGATTGAGGTCCAAGGAGGTTTAACTCCTGCAAGAAAAATTAGAGAAACTGCAGGAAGGTACCCTGAGTTAATAGCAATGAGGGAAAAGAATTTTGGAATATGGGAGGAAATAACTTACGCAGAATATTGGGAAAAAGCTCAGTGGATTGGGTGTGCTTTAAAATATTTTGGTGTCGATACACAAGATAGTGTAGCTATTCAGTCAGAAAATAGGCCAGAGTGGTTCATTTCAGACGTAGCAATTCAGGCAATAGGTGCTGTTAGTGTTGGTCTTTATCCAACTAACCCGCCTAGTGAGGTCTCTTATCTAATTGGCCATTCCGAATCTAAAATACTATTCGCAGAAGATCAAGAACAGGTGGATAAAGCATTAGAAGTAATTGAAGAACTACCTGATTTGAAAAAAATAATTTATTTTGAGCCAAGAGGGTTAACAAATTATGACAGTCCTTTACTAATGACATGGGAGGAATTCCTATCGATTGGTAAAGAAGAATATGAAAAAGATCCAAATTTTGTTAATGAAAAATTAGATTTAGTTGAAGATGACGATGTAGCAATTATGGTATATACATCTGGTACAACGGGCCCACCAAAAGGGTCTATGATTACACATGGTAATCTTGCCTGGATTGGTAGCAATATTACAAATTTCAACATAATTAAAAATGCAAAAACTGATCAACAGGAATTTATTTCTTTCTTACCACTCTGTCATATTTTTGGTAGGCTGATTGATTTAATTGTCGGTTCACATCTCTTAGCTACGATAAATATGGCCGAGTCAATTGATACAGTACAGGAAGATCTCATGGAAATTCAACCCACTTTTTTTGCGGCCGTACCAAGAATTCTTGAAAGAATGCATTCAAGTGTGTTGGTAAAAATGAAAGATGCAAGCTTATTAAAAAGATTTCTTTTTGGCATAAGTTTAAAGCTTGGAATGTATGCTGCAGATAGAAAATTAGAAAAAGGATTCGGAGATCCTTTAGCTAAGGTTATAGATTTTATAACCTGGAATATTTCATTTAGATCAATAACAAAAAAATTAGGTTTAAGCAAGGTAGATGCTTCTGGATCAGGCGCTGCTCCTATAGCACCAGAAGTTTTGAAATTTTTTATGGCATTAGGAATACCTATTTTTGAAGCATATGGCATGACAGAAAATTGTGGATATGCAACAGGGAATGATTACGATAATATTTCTTTGGGAACGGTTGGTGTTCCAAACGAAAATTGTGAATTAAAACTCGCAGATGATGGCGAGATACTTATTAGACACGGCGGAGTGTTTAAAGGATATTTCAAGAATGAAGAAGCAACCAAGGAAACTATAGACGAAGACGGATGGCTTTATACAGGTGATGTAGGAGAGATGCAGGGTCGTTTTATAAAAATAGTTGATAGAAAAAAAGATATTATTATTACAGCTGGTGGTAAAAATATTTCACCTTCTGAAATAGAAAACGTATTAAAAATATCTCCATTTATTAAAGACGCAATTGTAATTGGAGATAAAAGAAAATTTCTTTCTGCCTTAATTGCTATTGAATTTGATACCGTATCTAATTGGGCATTAAGAAAAGGAATAACTCACACTACTTATAGGGATTTATCTGAAAAAGAAGAAGTTAAAGAATTAATTTCTAAAGAAGTGATAAGGACAAATGAATTTGCGGCTCTTCAAATTAGAAAGTTTGAAATGATTCCAAAAGAGCTTGATCATGAAGAGGGAGAATTAACTGCTACACAGAAGATAAAAAGAAATGTTTTAGAAGAGCAATTCTCAGACTTGATTGAATCGATGTATAAATGACAATATTTTTGCAAGCATCTTTTGAAGGCCTAGCTTTAGGTGCTGTTTACTCGTTGGTAGCAATAGGTTTAGTATTGATTTATAAAGCTATGGATGTCTTAAGTTTTGCTCAGCCTGCTTTAGCGGTTGTAGGAGCAGGAATTATTAGTGCGTTAGCTGTTGATAGAGGGATAAATTTCTGGGTAGCCTTTATAGTTGCTCTAATTATGACTGGCATTATAGGGACCCTATCAGAACGAATATTTTTAAGGCCAATGGTTGGTGAGCCTGTTTTTTCTGTTGCAATCTTGACTCTTGGATTAGATGTATTGTATAGAACCGTGCTTGATAACTGGATTGGTGTAAATCCAAGGTATATGGGTGATCCAATTTATACCTGGGGTGAATTCGGTTCCATAACTATAGGAGGAGTAATTCTTAAGTTTCAAGAGATTGGAGCTTTAATAACAGCAATATTAGCAGTTGTATTCCTCGGTTACTTTTTTAAAGTCTCAAAATATGGTTTAGCTATGAGAGCAACTTCTTTTGATCAGGAGACTTCATTAGCACAAGGAATTAATGTAGGCAGAATTTTTGGATTAGTTTGGTTTATTGCTGGAATACTCGCTGCCTTTGCCGGCTTTTTTATTACGGGAGGTTTTAATTTATTAACACAAGCTAGTTTCATCTCTGCATTTAGAGCATTACCTGCTGTTGTCATTGGAGGATTGGATTCAATCCCAGGAGCAATTGTTGGTTCAATAATTATTGGGTTAACACAAGGTTATGTTGCTTATTATCAGTTCCCTTTTGAAAGCTTTACAGGAATCAACTTAGGTAACGGCTTTTCATTACTTGCGCCATATTTAATTATGTTTGTAATTTTAATTGTTAAACCAGATGGCTTGTTTGGAACAGAGGAGGTCGAGAGAGTATGAAGGGTAGGCCAAATTTATATACAGACTATAGAAAAGAAATAGCAATCTTAAACACCACAACACAAAAGGTTTGGGCATTAATTGGCTTAACTCTTCTCATTATTTCTTCATTTTTCTTTTCTCAGTATTGGATGTATTTAATTACTACCGCTTTATTGACAGCTGTTGCTGCATGGGGTCTTAATATTGTTTCTGGTTTTGCTGGTCAGATAAGTTTGGCACATGGTGCGTTCATTGGTATTGGAACATATGTATCAGCAGTTCTTGGAGGAGTTGGAAGTTCATATATTAGAGGCTACGAACTTGATATGTTGATTTGGTTACCTTTAGCAGGTATTGTTCCAGCAATTATTGGATTAATAATATCTCCTTTAGCAGTAAGACTCAAGGGATTGAACTTAGGTCTAGTGACCTTAGGTTTGGTCTTTATAGCTTCATATATATTTTCTAATTGGAATAGTGTTACAGGGGGTTCTGGAATTGGAAGAAAAACTGCAAAATTAAAAATATTTGGAATCGATTTTAATGATGGGTTTCATGTTGGCTCATATCATATAGAGAAAGATCAATTTATCTTTTTCCTTAGCTTGATACTTTTTATTATTGCGGGAATTGGAGTAAAAAATTTAATGAGATCAAAAATTGGTCGTGCTTATGCTGCTATTAGAGATAGAGATATAGCTGCTGAAGCTATTGGGATTAATCTTTATAGATTTAAAGCATCAGCTTTTGCTCTTTCAAGCTTCTATGGAGGAGTTGCAGGATCTTTAATATTTGTAATGTCCGGTGGAGTTGATCCTACCCAGTTCAATTTAGTTTATTCAGTCACATTTATTGCTATTGTTATTGTTGGAGGAGCTGGAACAGTTCTTGGTCCTTTATTTGGAGCAGCATTTTTTAGTCTAATTCCAGGGGTTATTAAATATTTCTTACATTTTTTTGGTACAACTGCAGATCAAGTTCCATTGCACCCAACACAAATAGAAAGGCTTGTTTTTGGCCTTTTGTTGATTGGGTTTTTAATTTTTGAGCCAAGGGGGCTATGGGGTATTTGGTTTAGGTTACGTAATTATTTTAAAGCTTGGCCTTTTTCCTACTAATCATTAATTCTTATAGTATCCTTACTTTTATTAGTACTAATAAATAAAGGGGGAGAATATGAGATCCAAGCGAGAGCGCGGAGTGATTATTTTTTCAATACTTCTCCTTGTATTAGCAGCTTGTGGAGGGGGAGCTACTGAAGAAACTAGCGAACCTGTAGAAGAAGAAGTTGTTGTAGAGACATTAGATTCTCCAGCAGTTACCACCGCAAAAGCTATTAATACAGGAACGGGAGTTACAGAAGAACCTTGTCCAGAAGCAGTTGGCTCAGTACCTACGGGTGCTAATCCATCACAAGGGTGTATCTACTTAGGTCTTTTAAATGACTATACAGGACCTTATGCAGCAGTAGCACCAGCTTTGGAGGTAGGTCAAAGAGCATTTTGGCTCTGGGTAAACTCCACAGGAGGTATTGGTGGATATAGTGTTGCGATCACTGAAGGTCAAGATACTGCTTATAATCCACAAAAACATTTAGAAGGATACAATGCGATTAGAAACGATGTAGCTGCTTTAGCTATGTCAATCGGAACACCTCAAACAGTATTCATTTTGGATGAACTTGATGCAGACAATATGGTCACAGCACCAATGAGTTGGTATTCAGGTTGGTCCTATAAGAGTGTTGACAAAGGTTTAGTTGTAGAATTCGGTTCTGCATATTGTGCTGACGGCATGAACGCAGTTGACTGGGCAGCAGACAATTCTCCTGTACCAGTTAAAAGAATTGGAATTATTGCATACCAAGGTGACTATGGTGGCGACTGGGCAGCAGGCGTAAGAGCTGCTGCTAAAACTCAAGGCTGGGAAATCGGCTGGGAGTATATACCACCAGTAACAGAGTTTGACGTTGCTCAAGCTGCTGGGTTACTAATTACAGATCCTGTTGATGCATACTTTCCTGCACTTAGCCCAAGCTTGATGGCTCAAGTTATGGGAGGAGCAGCACAAGCTGGAGTTACACCTTTAGCTATGTTGGCTGCACCATCATATAATGATGCATTTGTGCAAGAAGGATTTGCTCTAAAAGGTCTTTTTGAATCCGGCTTGGTATACAACTTAGCATTCGTTGATCCATTTGAAGCTGACACACCAGGTCACGCAGCTATGCGTGCAACCTTGGCTAGCTTCAGCGATTCAGCTAGTACTTTCTTAGTTGCTGGCTGGGCTTCACAGTATCACCTTAAAGGTGTTCTTGAAGCTGCCGTTAAAGGTGGAGATTTAACGAGAGCAGGTATTAGACGAGCTGCAGCTAATGTAAACGTTGAATCAGATGGAATGATGCCAACAAGAGAGTTGGGTCAAAACAGAGCTGACACAGAATCTTCAATAGGAAAACCAGATGGTAATATTGCAAGTGGTGTTCAGTTACTATCATCACGTTATGTTGGTAAAACAGCAGCCGCTCATGACTGGTCATCAGGACCTTGTTCATAAGCTAAAAATTTATAAAAATTTTAAGAGCCGGCTTACAGCCGGCTCTTTTTTATTTTCTAGAGGAAGATAAACTGTATTTAAATGTTAAATAAAGTTCCAAAATCAGTAAAAGTGTTGATTATTGTATTGGCGTCTATGATGCCTTTCGGTGTTTTAAAAACAGATTATTATTTCATGTCTCCTGGTCCACCATATCAATGGGATATTGAGATAGATGGAGCTAAGTCTTATTCTTATGATGGAAATTTATTTCAATTGACTGTTAGAAGAGACGAGGCAAATTATTTTACTTATGTTTGGGCAAAAATTGATAATTCAGTAGATCTTTATTCAAGAGAAGTTATTTTGCCCAAAGGAGTTACACCCCAACAATTAAGTGAAATAAGCATACAAAATATGAAAACTTCAGAAAATGTCGCAATTGCTGTAGCTCTGGATTCTTTAGATTTTAAAGTTGAGACACAGGGAGACGGCGTTCTTGTTGTCGGTATTTTAGAAGACTCTCCAGTAGAAGGTAAGCTGCTAAAAGAAGATTTAATCAAATCTATCAACAATGATGAGATCAACTCAACTACTGAATTTATAGCCCTTCTAAGGACCTATGGTATTGGGGATACAGTTTCGATTGGTCTTCTACGCAATAATACAGACATCACTATTGAGACAAAATTAATCGAACATGTAGATTATGAGGGTGAACCAATGGTAGGGTTTCTTGCTTCAACACCTAATCAACGTTTTGTATTTCCTATAAATGTAGATATAGACACAGGAAATGTAGGGGGACCTTCTGCTGGTTTAATGATGGCTTTAAATGTTTATAATTCTCTAACCCAAGACGATCTAACAAAGGGTATAAAAGTAGCAGGAACTGGAACTATTGAAATAGATGGTTCAGTTGGCCCTGTTGGTGGAGTAAAGCAAAAAGTTATAGCTGCAAAAAAAGCTGGATCCTCTTTGATTCTTGTTCCAACAGCAAATTTTAATGATGCTGAACCATATATTGATGATGATACTGCAATTGTTGCTGTCAATTCATTTAACCAAGCCTTAGATGTAATTTCTGAGTATAGTTCACGTTAAAGACGAAACATAAATAAAATAAGTTGACATGGTAAATATAGGTAGCGGTAATAATTCAGACAGAAGAGGTCTATCCTTTGTAATTTTTATTGGAATTATCGGATTTTCAATTGCTAGAGGAGTAGCTACATTCTTTACTAATTATTTATGGTTTGATTCAATTAATTTAAACAGTGTATGGGTCAAAATACTTTTAACAAGAATTGGCTTGGTAGGAGTTACTTCTTTAATTGCATTTTTATTTATTTTTATAAATCTTAGATTAGCTACCAGGGCAACTCCTGTTATGGATATATTCGAAGCCTTTGATTCAGAAGATCCGTTAGCAAGATTTAGAAGCTGGGTAAGTGAAAGATTTGCAAGATTTAGATTAACAGGTGCTATCGCACTTTCACTTTTCCTAGGTGGAGGAGCTTCATCGTTATGGGAACAAGTTTTACTGTTTTTAAATAAAGAAGATTTTAATATACTCGATCCTGTTTTTGGATATGACGTATCAAGTTACGTATATGGATTACCCCTTTACAGATTATTTATCTCTTGGGGTTTTCAGTTAGTAATTATTACTTCCTTAATTGTTGTTCTGTACTTTATAGCAACTGGTGCAATGCAGTTAAGACCTGGAAGACTTCCTGATGTAAGCAGTGGAGGTAAAGCACACCTTTCTGTACTGCTAGCTTTTATAGCATTATTAAAGGCAGGTGCTTACAGACTTGATGCATTAGAACTACTTTATTCACCTAGAGGAAAAGTTTTTGGTGCAAGCTATACAGATGTTACAGCCCATTTACCTGCTTTAAATTTATTAGTGCTAATTTCAGTATTCGGTGCAATTTTACTTCTTGTAAACATAAGAAGAAGAGGTTGGCTATTACCAGCAACTGCGATTGGTCTTTGGTTAGCAGTTTCTGTAATAGTTGGTGGACTTGTTCCTGCAGCTATACAAAGGTTTAGAGTTCTTCCTGATGAATTAAATAAGGAACTTCCTTATGTTGAAGAACATATTAACTACACACGCATTGCCTATGGACTAGATGAAATAGAGGAGAGGCCTTTTGAAGCTTCCTCATCACTAACTCAGAGTGATATAAATGATAATTCACAGACAGTGGACAATATAAGGCTTTGGGATCCAACAGTGCTAGCTGAAACATATAGTCAGCTTCAGGAAATTAGAGCTTATTACGCCCTTAAAGAAGTTGATGTTGACAGGTATGTTATTGATGGAAAATTAACACAGGTGATGGTTTCTGCTAGAGAGCTTGATCAAACCAATTTGCCAGCCCAAGGTTGGGTTAACCAAAGGCTTCAATACACACATGGTTTTGGAGTTGTATTCAGTCCAGCAAATGCAGTGGCGAGTCAAGGACAGCCAGATTTTTATGTTAAAGGAGTCCCAGCCAGCACGTCAGTTGCAGAATTAACAGTTGAGCAACCTAGAATATATTTTGGAGAATCAGCCGAATCTTCAGAGTATGTAGTAGTGAACTCACTACAGGATGAAGTAGATTACCCTCTTTCTACTGAAGGTCAGTCTGTTGCATATACAAATTATTCCGGTGATGGTGGGGTAAGCATTGGGTCCTTTTTCAAAAGACTTGGTTTTGCTTTAAGATATAGTGAGTTAAATTTATTAATTTCGAACCAATTAAGTGATACTTCAAAATTAATTATGGAAAGAAATGTAATTTCTAGAGTCAAAAAAGCGGCCCCTTTCCTTTATACAGATAACGACCCATACCTAGCTCTTATTGATGGAGATTTGTTTTGGATAATTGATTTATACACAATCAGTGATAGATACCCATATGCACAACCAGCTGATAGCGGAAGAATTAATGAAAGATCAGGATTGCCAGTTAACTTTAATTACATTAGGAACTCTGTAAAAGCTGTAGTAAATGCTTATGATGGAACAATGGATTTCTATGTTTTTGATGAAACGGATCCATTAATTAAATCTTATTCAAAAATATTCCCTGCAATGTTTAATAATAAATCTGAGATGAGCGAAAGCTTACTTGCTCACATTAGATATCCAGAAGACTTGTTTACTGTTCAATCTGATATGTATAGAGATTATCATATGATTGATCCAAGAGTATTTTATGCTGATGAAGATCCTTGGGTTATTCCGACAGATTCTTCTACAACACCTAGAGTTGCAACACTTCGTGGAGAATTTACTGAGATAGGTTTTAAGCCTATGTTGCCATATTATTTGTTAATGACGCTGCCAGGTGACAACCATTTAATCCTGAGAATAGACCTAATATGCAATCATTTTTAGTTGCTGATGCTGATCCAGAAAATTATGGAGAGTTAATTGATTTTAGATTACCAAAAGGAGAGTTCGTAGATGGTCCATCACAAGTTGCTACAAGAATAAACCAGGATCCAGATATATCACAAATATTTACTCTTCTTGATCAACAGGGTTCAAGCGTGATTAAAGGTAATCTTTTTGTTGTTCCGATTAACCAATCAGTTCTATACTATCAACCAATTTACTTACAAGGAGAACAGAATCCGCTACCAGAATTTAAGTTTGTAGTTGTAGTATTCCAAGATCGAATTTTGATGGCTGAATCATTAGGCGAAGCATTGGAAGGTATTTTTGGTGATATAAATATTGATACATCTACTAAAGAAGATGATGATCCAGATGCTAATCCAATTGATTTACTAAACAAAGCTAACTCAGCTTTCAGACAAGCTCAGGAAGAACTTAAAAATGGAAATCTTGGAAAATATCAAGATTTAATTAAGAAAGCAGAAGAGTTCGTTTCACTGGCTATTGAAATATTAAACGAAAAATAAAATAGCTTGAGTTTAGATATTATTTAATTACTATTGATATTCAGCGCGGGGTGGAGCAGTCTGGTAGCTCGCAAGTAATAGGACCACTGTAACTCTTTAGAACTTTAAAATTTTTATCTAATAACAAAGTTGTTGGAATTCCATTCCAAGAAAATTTTGTAAGTATCATTTCTACATTTTCTTGTTTCAAAATATTTTGATAGTTTAATTCATATTCCTTAATAAATTCTTTACCGTTATTTTCAGAATCATCTACTAGTAAACCTAAGACATAATAAAGACTGCTATCAGATAACTCTTTTAAATGTTCAACTTCCTCGATGCATGGTGTACACCAGCTCGCCCATAGGTTTAAAATAATGTATTCTTCATTTCCTAATTTGATATCTACTTCATTATTTTCATTAATAACTGAGAGATTAATTCCGTTATTAACATTGATACTTACATCTTCAACAATGTTTTCTGGTTTGTAATTAACATATACTGCTGACATAAGCAATAGGAGAATGAAAAGTACAAAATTTCTTTTTAACATAACTTCAATTTAATAAAGTAATGAACATAAAATACATATGTATGGAAATTGGAAAATTATTTTACCCAGGTTTTAATCGTTCTTTTGAAGAACTTTCTTCAATTGAAGTAAAAAATGAAAATTTGATTGAAATAACTGACTTTACTGATATTGAATGGGTTCGCTCTGCAATTAGAGAGCTAATTAATGAACAAAACAGTGATATAGAAGTTACCTTTAAGGAACCAACCGAAGAAGATATAGAAAAAGTAAGTAAGATTGTTGGTGCTGATAAGACACCTGATGAAGCAAAAAATGAATTTAATACTGGCAAACGCATAATTGGAATTGCATCTGGAAAGGGTGGAGTTGGTAAATCAACTATTACTTCATTACTTGCTTTAGCTTTCTCTGAGCAAGGGAAAAAAGTTGGTATTCTTGATGCTGATATTTGGGGCTTCTCCATACCTAAAATGTTGGGAGCAAAGTTCCCACCTATTCCATTTAATAACAGAATATTCCCATCAAAGATAAACAAACTAAACGTAATTTCTATGGAGTATTTTGTTAAACAAGATGAAGCTGTAATTTGGAGAGGGCCAATGCTTCACAAAGCTATTGAACAATTTCTATATGAAGTCTTATGGCAAGACATCGACGTATTATTAATTGATATGCCTCCAGGCACAGGAGATGTATCGATATCCCTTTCACAGTTTTTAAATTTTTATGAGACAATTATTCTTACTACACCTCAGTCAAATGCAACAGTTGTTGCTGAAAGAGCCGGAATAATGTCAAGAAAAGTCAACTCAAGCATAATTGGTGTAATTGAAAATATGTCACATATTGAATTAGGTGATTCTAAACTTTATCCTTTTGGAAAAGGTGGTGGAGAAGTATTATCTGAAAACCTCAAAGTTCCTCTAATAGGACAGTTACCTTTAATTGAGGATGTGTCAAAATTATCTGAAAAAGGAAGATTGAATGATTTTATTAAAGACGACTTATTTAAAAATGTTTTAGATCTTGCAGAATCAATAAATAAAATTGGACCAAAGAAAAAACCGATCAGTTTAAAAGTAAAATAAGTTAATTTACGAGACAAAGAGCTGACAAAGCTAAACAATAAAAACCAAAATATTTTAATTTTGCATTCAAAGTAAAATTTACCAATATATTGATTGCTAAAAGCCCGGCAGCAAATGAAACAATAGCAGGAATAATCATTTCAGGATTAAAAGCAAAAGAGGATTGCACAAACGTAAGCAGCCAAGCACCAAATATAGTTGGAAGCCCTAGAAGGAGAGAGAAATATATTGCCTCAGACTTTTTTATACCTAAGTAGAGAGCAACTATTAATGTAATGCCAGACCTTGATACTCCTGGAACTAAAGCTACAGCCTGGGCCAGGCCTATGTAAAAAGCTTGTTTTGAATTTATATTTTCAAATAAGACACTCCCATCTTCTTTATTTTTTTTATTAAATTCATAGGTCAGCAATAGAGAAGCAAATCCTAAATAAGCAATACCAGTAATTGTTAGTAAGTTATCACTATTATCAATCACCTCTTGTATAGGAGAGAATAGACCAATTACTACCGCAGGAACTATTGCAATTAAAATTGTCTTCATAGTGTGATTAAGGTTATTTTTATTATTAAAGGTTTGAGATAATCTGTCTTTATAAAACACAATTATTGAAAATAAAGTACCAATATGTAGAAAAGCTATATCATTTGTATTTAAATTTATTGAATCTGAGAGTGTATCAAATATAACTAGATGTCCACTTGATGAAATGGGAAGAAATTCAGTGATTCCCTGTATTATGCCAATAATTATCTCATTCATCTTTTATTTAATACTAGCTAAATGCCAACCGTTACATTTCATGCAATTATAAATGCTAAATTTCTTTTTATGCTCAGTTTCTGCCCATCCACGTTCTTTTCTTGCCTCGATTTCAGAAAAAAACGTTTTTTTCTCTTTGCAGCTATCCATATTATTCATTACTTATTAACAATAAATTAAAAAATGTAATAAAAACTAATATTATTTTTTTTAATTAAACTCTATGTTTATGAACATCGGTTTAGTTATATTAAGTTATTTAATGGGTTCAATTAACTTTGCTTATTTAGTAGCAAGATTTAAAGGTGTAAATATCCAAGATTTAGGTAGCGGCAACCCGGGATCTTCTAATGTCTTAAGAACAATGGGTAAATCATATGCAATCATTGTTCTAATTGGCGATATCTTGAAGGGTTTTATTCCTGTAATTATCGGTTTAAATTATGACTATTCATTGATATTAGGATTTGTTGCTGTAATAGGTCATTGTTTTCCTATTTTTTACAAATTTAAAGGAGGTAAAGGTGTAGCAACTTATTTTGGTGCTTATTTAGCATTTATTTTTAATCATCCTGACGCCTTTAGCCTCGATATTCCTTACTTTAAAGTTAATTTAGTTCTCTTTTTCATAATTTTATATTTTGGTTTAATGAAAATTTTTAGAATATCTGCCCTTGCAAGCTTAACAACCATAATATTGGCTGGTTTTACAGTAATTTATTCTATAAATGATTCATTTACAATAACGTATCAAGTTTTCATAATTCTTTTAATTTTTTATCAGCATCGAGAAAATCTTCAGAGATTATTCAAAGGTGAAGAAAATAAATTTTGAATTTAAGATAATCTTTTAAAAGTAATGTAAAATTATTTTAGTAAGTTGAGGCAGGGCGATGAGTTCAACATTAGTTTTAATAGCTTTATTAGCATCATTATCGATGGCAGTTATTCTGCCAGAAATGCAGATTTCAAAAAATAATACTTCATTTAATGCTGAGTACGACTTTATGGTAAACAAACAAAGAAAAGCATATTTAATGATAGGACTTTTTGCAGTAGCTACATTTTTTGTTTCCCTGCAAACAATGAGCATAGGACTTTTTGTTATACATTTAATTACAGATTGTGTTTTTGGAATCTACGCATTTGTTTCTTTCCAAGTTAGAAGGTCAACTCAACTTCAGAATTCATTAAGCTCATTTAATGATGATGTTCAAGTTGAATATGACAATGAGGAATATCTCAAAGAAGCAGTTTAACTTTGAAACCAGTTGAATCAATTACTAAAAGCCTTGCTAAAGAGTTAGATAAACTTAATCAAATAAGAGAAGATTCCCTTAGGCTGTCCAGAGAAATTATTCGATCTTGTTCAAAAAGCATAAGAAATGTCCATAGGAATGAATTAAAAGATGCCAAAACTTTTTTGAAAGAAGCTGAGAAAAAAAATAATCAGCTTAAAAACAGTTTAAAAAATTCACCGGAGTTACGTTTTGCAGGATATATTGTTGAAGCCGAAAAAGAATTGGTCGAAGCTTCTTTGGTTTATGAATATGAATTAAATGGAGAAATTCTTCCATATAAGGCTATGGATGTTTCAGCATCTAGCTATATACAGGGTATTGGTGATGCTATTGGTGAATGGAGAAGAAAAGCTTTAGATCACTTAAGAAAATTAGACATTGAAAGTGGAGAAAAGTACCTAAAAGTTATGGAATCAGGCATGGAAGTATTGAATGAACTTGATTATCCAGATGCTTTAACAGGAGGATTAAGAAGGTACGCTGATAATGCGAGAGCATTAATTGAGCGAACTCGTTCCGACATTACAAATGCTGTTGTAAATGATTCATTAAGAAGAGATTTATCTAAACTTAAAAAATGAATTATAAATATATTTCTGGAGAAGTATTACCTCTCCCTGAAGACACAACTTGGACTGACGGTATGAAGTTACAAGATATATATCCAAACTCTTCTTTTGTTAGCGGAACCAAGAATCCAGAAGGAATGAAAATTCATCCCGTAGTAAAAGACAGCATGGTACATATCAAATACACTTTTGAAGAAAGATTTGCTGGTGGTCCTGGTTTAGTTCATGGAGGAATTCTTGCAGCGGCCATAGATGACTTAATGGGATACGCAACGGTAATTCATAATCATATGTGTGTAACGGCAAATCTTTCTGTTAATTATATTTCTCCAGTTCCTGTAGAAGAAGAATTCGAATTGTTAGCTTGGGTTACGAAAATTGATGGTAAAAAAGTTTCAACAGAATCAATTATTAAATCTGATGATAAAATCCATGTTGAGTCCAGTGCTCTCTTCTTGGAGATCTTAGATAATGTACAAGAAATATTTAAGGTAGATAAAAACTATCCGTAAGCTATATCTTTGAAGTAAGGAAATGACTTACTGACTGAATGCTAATCATAGGATTGACTCCAGAGCATCTTGGAAAAACTGATGAATCTGTAATATACACATTTTCTAATCCATGGACTTTTCCATCGAGATCAACTACTCCTTTATTTGGATCAGGATTCATTCTGGCTGTTCCCATTTGGTGTGCAGAGCCAAGTAATATTCTGAATGGTTGATGCTTTATTGAATTTACTTTATTGATAAATTCTTCAATTGTTTCTTCTGAATCTTCTTTCCAATGAAGAGTGGGTGATGAAGCAACCATAATCTCAGATGCTCCAGATGAGTGATACGCTTTAACAAGATTTACTAATCCATCTACAAGATGGTCATGATCAAATTTATTGAAATCATATTTCCACAAATGTTGAGGAGATTTATTTACTATTGAACCACTACTTGTATCTGAAGTTAAAACGATGCCTCCAGACCAGTAGTTGTAATCTTTGACAAAGCTTTCAAAAGAATCAGTATTATTTGGGAAGAACGGAAAAAATAAACTCGGATGCATTGGAAGTCCTTCAAGAATATATCCGTAATTGTTATTTTTGAAAAGAAATTGATCAGAATAAATTCCCTGCATACTTCCATCCCATGCTTTCTGCTCTTCGCTAAATTTTCCAGCAACTCCAGATACAGGATGGAGTTTTAGGTTCTTTCCTAAGTGTTTATTTGAGTATCCACTATCCATTAATATCTTTGGTGTATTTAGTG
>LULN01000035.1_pt1 | contig 23137 bp, 20 predicted proteins | sample 728131 | NCBI WGS metagenome assembly LULN01 (sample SAMN03860288, study PRJNA289734) | marine metagenome | biome: seawater column; feature: ocean; material: water; isolation source: Red Sea water column Station 149 - depth 100m | place: Saudi Arabia: Red Sea | collected 2011-10-15 | depth 100 m
GACCAGCACGCGCTGGCCGAGGGACGAGAGTCCCGCGGCGATGTTGACGGTGGAGGTGGTCTTGCCCACGCCACCCTTCTGGTTGGCCACGACGAACACGCGCGTGGCGCGGGGGCGAGGCGCGGGGGGTCGACGTGAGGCGCCCTCCCGCATGGAGAGACTGAACTCGGTCGCGCGGGCCAGCGGCGTCAGGTCGTCGGCGACCTCCGGCTCGAACTCGGCCATCTCCGCGGCCGTCCGCACCGCGAAGGGGCGGGGCGGCGGGTTCTGCGCGGCCGTTTCACGTGAAACGTCGGCCTGTGGAGAAGAGCCCTCGCTCTGTGGAGAACCCGCCTGATTGAGCGTGGATCCGGCGGTGGAAAACTCCGTGTCGTCCGACGTGTCCTCGGTACCCCGAGACGTTGAGCCCGTGCTCATCGTGTGCCCTTCCTACGCCCCGAACGCTGCGTCCCCGCGCGTCCCCCGACAGATCGTGGCCCTCTTCGCTTCTGCGAGCCTCGGGCAGATCGCCAAGATACCTGCGGCTCGTCGAGCCAGGCCACCCGGACCGCCCACGTGGGGTCGTCGAGCACCCCGCTGCCCAGCCTCCGCGCCTCAGCCGCACCGGCGCCATGTCGGCTCAGCGTCGACTGGTGCTCCGCGATCTCCTCCTCGACGCTCGATCCCTTCAGCGCCACCATCGCCCCGCCGCGCGCCACGAGCGGCATGCACCAGGAGGCGAGGCGGTCCAGGGGTGCCACCGCCCGCGAGGTCACCACGTCGAAGGACCGCTCACCGTGCAGCTCCTCAGCACGTGCCCGGACAACCTCGACGTCCAGACCGAGGTCGTCGACCACCTCCTGCAGGAAGGTGGCCCGCCGCAGCAGTGGCTCCACCAGGGTGACCCTCAGGTCCGGTCGGGCCAGGGCCAGGGGGATGCCCGGCAGTCCCGCCCCGCTCCCGACATCAGCGACCGTGCGTCCGTCCTCGATCCACTCACCGACGACGGCGGAGTTGAGCACGTGGCGCTCCCACAGGCGCTCGACCTCGCGGGGCCCGATGAGCCCACGCTCGGTGCCGGCGTCGGCCAGCCAAGCGACGTACCGCTCCGCGAGCTCCACCCGCCCCACAGGGAAAACCCCCCGCGCCGAGGCCGGCATGGGGGGTGTTTCACGTGAAACGGCGCCCTGGTCACTCAGGGAGGATCACCACGAAGCGACGGGGCTCGACACCCTCGGACTCCGAGACCAGGCCGACGGCGGCCACGGCGTCGTGGACGACCTTGCGCTCGAACGGCGACATGGCGTCCAGCGAGACCTTGCTCCCGGACTCCTTGCAGCGCTCGACCGCCTCGGCAGCGATCTTCTCCAGCTCCGCGCGCCGAGCCGCGCGGAAGCCGGAGACGTCGAGCATCAGCCGCGAGCGCTCACCGGTCTCCCGGTAGACCGCCAGACGGGTCAGCTCCTGCAGCGCCTCCAGCACCTCGCCGTCGCGGCCCACGAGCTGGGAGAGCTCGGCGCCCACGATCGAGACGGCCGCACGGTCGCCCTCGACGTCCATGTCCAGGTCGCCGTCCAGGTCGGCGATGTCGAGGAGCTCCTCGAGGTAGTCAGCGGCGATCTCGCCCTCGTTCTCGAGAGCCTGCACGCGCGAACCGGTCGAGCTCACCTGAGCCTCGTCCGTCTCCGAGACCTGGGCCTCGGGGGTCTGGGTCGACTCGCTCACGAGCCGCCTCCCTTCTTCTGGTTCTTCTGGCGTTGTGCCTTGGTCTGTCGCTTCGGCTGCTGGCGCACCGCGGTACGCCGCTCCTCGGCCTCGGGCACCGGGGTCTCCTCGACCTCCAGCACCGTGCCCTTCTTCGCAGCCTTGGCCCGGTCGCGGTCCTGCTTGGCCTTGAAGGCCGGCGTGCCAGGAGCGGGGTTGTTGCGGATCACGTAGAACTGCTGACCCATCGTCCACAGGTTGGAGGTGGTCCAGTAGAGGAGGACACCGATGGGGAAGGCGACACCTCCGAGGCCGAAGGCCACGGGCAGCACGTACAGCAGCAGCTTCTGCTGCTGGGCGTAGGGACCGCTCAGCGCGTCGGCCGGCATGTTCTTGGCCATCAGCTGACGCTGGGTGAGGAAGGTCGTGGCGGTCATCGCCAGCACCAGGAAGAGCGCCAGCACCATGACGCCGACGTCGCCACCGCCCTCGCGCCAGATGCCCGAGCCCCAGAAGGTGTCCGCGATCGGGATCTGGCCGAACAGCCTCGACTCACCGAAGTCACGAGCGCGGTCGTCGGTGAGGAAGCCCTTGCCCTCGAACTTCCGCGACGCCTCGTTGAGCAGGTGGAAGAGCGTGAAGAAGATCGGCATCTGCAGCAGGATCGGCAGACAGGACGCGAACGGGTTGGTGCCCGAGTCCTTGTAGAGCTTCATCGTCTCCTGGGCGAGACGCTCCCGGTCGTGGCCGTACTTCTTCTGCAGCTCACGCACCTTGGGCTGGATCAGCTGCATGTTGCGGCTGGCCTTGATCTGCCGCACGAACAGCGGGATCAGCGCGGCACGGATCACCAGCGTCAGGCCGATGATCGACAACGCCCAGCCGGCACCGCCCTCGGGGTCCAGGCCCAGGGCCGTGAACAGCTCGTGCCAGGCGATCAGCACACCCGAGATGGCGTAGTAGAGCGGGGTGGCGATGAAGCCGAAGATATCTCCGATGAAACCCACCGGTCAGACTCCTTGCGAGGGATGGGAGCGGGCGGACCGCGCGTGGCGCGCGGCGGGGACGGGGTCGTAGCCGCCGGCGGCCCAGGGGTGACAACGCCCCAGACGCCGTGCCGCCATCCAGGTGCCGCGGACGCTGCCGTGCACCGTCACCGCCTCGAGCGCGTACGCCGAGCAGGTCGGGTGGTAGCGGCACACCTGGCCGTAGAGCGGACTGATCAGCAACCGGTAGGCGCGCAGCAGACCGATGAGGAGCAGACGCAGCGGGTCCCTCATCCGCGCACCGTCACGCGACCGACGCAGTGCGCCAGGTCCTCTGCGAGGGTGCGACCAGGGGCGCCGCCGGCCGCGGGGAGCGCACGCACCACGAGCACGCAAGAGCCCGGGAGCGACGAGACGTGCTCCCGGGCCAGGTGTCGAAGACGGCGCTTCACGCGGTTGCGCACCACGGCGTTCCCGACCGCGCGGCTGACGACGAACCCGACCACCGGGGGCCCATCACCCTCGCGGAGCAGCAGGTGCACCACGAGGGTCGAGGACCCGCACCGCGACCCTCGTCGGGCCGCGAGTCGGAACAGCTCACCGTCGGCGAGTCTGTGCTCGGAGGGGAGCACCGGACCGCGCGGAGGGAGGCCGTGTCAGACCGCGATGCTCTTGCGGCCCTTGCGGCGCCGCGAGTTCAGGATCGCGCGACCGGCGCGGGTGCGCATCCGGAGGCGGAAACCGTGCACCTTGTGACGGCGGCGGTTGTTGGGCTGGTACGTGCGCTTGCTCACGACGGCTCTCTTTCGAGTGGAGAATCGCTGGACGTGTGGTCCGACCCACCGGCTCTCACCGGCATGATCGTCCACCCGGGCGTTCGGCTGTGCCGACCGGGGCACCTGTCAGGCACCACCGGTACGCGACCTTCGGCCGGCACCGCCCACCCACGCCGGACCGCCTCTCGGCCAGTCCCGGTCATGGACATGCGGCACCCGTCGACACACAGATCACCTCGGATGACCGGCCAACGGTACGCGCGCGCGCTCAACAGGGTCAAACCCTCGCGAGCCGGGCCCGACCCCCGTCCACAGAGCCTGTGGAGAACCGGTTGCGCCCCTCGGGGTGCCGGGTTAGGTTCCTCGCCACCGAGGTTCCCCGTCGCGGGTCCACGAGCGACAGCCGGCCGTCACCGTCGACGCGCCCCGCTCCGGCGCACACACCGGGGCTGACCTGCAAGGACAGTGTCACAGCTCCGGATGCACCGGGGGCCCCGGCGCGAGCCGCTCCCAGCCGCGGCACCCGGTTCACAGCCTGTGGATTAACTTGTGGACCACGCAGGACACCGCACGTGGAACCAGCACGACACCCAGGACGACAGCCAGCACGACCGGCCCCCGGCCGGTCCAGGGCGGAGCACTCACCGTGGACGACACCCTCTCGGACCTCGCGACCGCCTGGCACGGCGTCGTGGCCGACCTGCAGCCCAACCAGCGAGCCTGGCTCCGGGCCAGCGAGCCGATCACGCTGCACGGGCACACCGCGATCATCGCGGTCCCCAACGACTTCACCCGTCACCAGCTCGAGGGCCGGTTGCGGGCCCAGCTCGAGGACGCCCTGTCGGTGCGCTTCGGTCAGGAGATCCGGATCGCGGTCACCGTGAACCCCGCCCTCGAGGAGACACCAGCCCCGAGTGCCGACATGTCGACATATGGATCTGACGATTCATCTACTCCGTCGATCCCTGAGCCCGGGACTCCTTCGGTCGAGGGCCACCAACCACTGACCGACCAGACGACCGCCCCGGTCGCAGCGGGAGGTGGCCCGGTCGTCGCCCCCGTCCCCGAGCCGGCCCCTGCTCCTGCCCCCGACCCGAGCGGCCGGCCGAGCGCCCTGGAGACGCGGCTCAACCCGAAGTACACCTTCGAGACCTTCGTCATCGGCTCGTCCAACCGCTTCCCGCACGCCGCGGCCGTGGCGGTGGCCGAGGCCCCGGGCAAGGCCTACAACCCGCTGCTCGTCTACGGCGACTCCGGCCTGGGCAAGACCCATCTCCTGCACGCCATCGGCCACTACGTCCGCTCGCTCTACAACGGCGCCAAGGTGCGCTACGTCTCGAGCGAGGAGTTCACCAACGAGTTCATCAACGCGATCCGCGACGACCGGCAGGACCGGTTCAAGCGGCGCTACCGCGACGTGGACGTCCTGCTCATCGACGACATCCAGTTCCTCGAGGGCAAGACGCAGACCCAGGAGGAGTTCTTCCACACCTTCAACACCCTTCACAACGCCAACAAGCAGATCGTCCTGACCTCCGACCGGGCACCCAAGCGCCTCGAGGCGCTCGAGGACCGGCTGCGCAACCGGTTCGAGTGGGGCCTGATCACCGACGTCCAGCCGCCCGACCTCGAGACGCGGATCGCCATCCTGCGCAAGAAGGCGGCGATGGACCGGCTCACCGCCCCGCCGGACGTCCTGGAGTTCATCGCCTCCAAGATCCAGACCAACATCCGCGAGCTCGAGGGTGCGTTGATCCGGGTCACGGCCTTCGCCAACCTCAACCGCCAGGAGGTCGACATGACCCTGGCCGAGATCGTCCTGAAGGACCTGATCCCCGAGGGCGGCGAGCCCGAGATCACCGCGGGCCTGATCATCGCCCAGACCGCGGCCTACTTCGGGCTGAGCATCGACGAGCTCACCGGCCCCAGCCGCGGACGCCACCTGGTGATGGCCCGCCAGATCGCGATGTACCTGTGCCGCGAGCTGACCGACCTCTCGCTGCCCAAGATCGGCGCGCAGTTCGGCAACCGCGACCACACGACGGTCATGTACGCCGACCGCAAGATCAACCAGCTCCTCGCCGAGCGACGCGCGGTCTTCAACCAGGTCAGCGAGCTCACCAACCGCGTGAAGATGCAGGCGCGCCAGGGCTGAGGCCCACGGATCCTGTCGGACCCTGTCGTTCTCACCTGTGGACAAGCACCCGGATCCCCACGAACTACACGGGGAGGATCTGTGGAGCGGATCCCGAGCGCTCCCCACGACACGGTGCTCTCCACACCCGGTCCCTGCGGATCCGGGTCGTCGTCCACATGGCCTGTGCACAGCGATCCAGCCTCACCACCTGCGCCGACGTGACTTCTCCACAGCGTCCACAGCTCCTACGACTCCTCTGGATCCCCCTACGATCCCGAAACCCGTGGAACTCCACCCGGCCCTCTCCCTGGGGAAAACCCACCGGTCCTCCCGCTGCCACGTCCCGCGTGGCAGGATTCGTCTCCCGGTTCCCCCGGTCCCCTGTGGTGCGCGCGCCACGATGCGACCCGCCGGCTCCTCGACCCTCCTGCCGAAGGACTGACCACCGTGAAGTTCCGCGTCGAACGCGACGTGCTGGCCGATGCCGTCGCCTGGGCGGCTCGCAACCTGCCGGTGCGCCCCAGCGTCCCCGTCCTAGCCGGTCTGCTCATCGAGGCCGACGACCAGGGCCTGGTCCTGTCCAGCTTCGACTACGAGACCTCCGCACGGGCGACGCTCCAGGCCGACGTGCACGACAAGGGCCGCGCCCTGGTCAGCGGCCGGCTCCTCGCCGACATCTGCCGCAGCCTGCCGGCCAAGCCGGTGGAGATGGTCCTGGAGGGGGCACGCGTCTCGCTCACCTGCGGCTCGGCCCGTTTCAGCCTCCAGACCATGCCCGTGGAGGAGTACCCCTCGCTCCCCGCGATGCCCGAGTCCACCGGCACCGTGCCCAGCGAGCTGTTCAGCCACGCGGTGGCCCAGGCCGTGACCGCCGCCGGCCGCGACGACATGCTCCCCGTCCTGACCGGCGTGCGCATCGAGATCGACGGCAGCACCATCTCGCTGCTGGCCACCGACCGCTTCCGCCTCTCCCAGCGCGAGCTCACCTGGGACCCCCGCACCCCCGACGAGACCCTCGCCGCGCTCGTGCCGGCCAAGGTGCTGGCCGACACCGCGAAGTCGCTGACCGCGGGTGCCGAGATCAGCATCGCGCTGAGCGCCAGCGGTGCCGGCGACGGCCTGATCGGCTTCGAGGGCGCCGGGCCCGGCGGCATGCGGCGTACGACCACGCGCCTGCTCGACGGCGAGTTCCCCAAGGTCCGCAGCCTGTTCCCCTCCGAGCACCTCACCCTGGCCACCGTCGACAAGGCGTCGCTGGTCGAGTCGGTCAAGCGCGTGGCGCTCGTCGCCGAGCGCAACACCGCCGTCCAGCTCGCCTTCTCCGACGGTGTGCTGACCCTCGACGCCGGCAGCGGTGACGAGGCCCAGGCCTCGGAGTCGGTCGAGGCCGTCGTCACCGGCGACGACCTGACCACCGGCTTCAACCCGCAGTTCCTCCTCGACGGGCTGACCGCCATCGACCAGAGCACCGTGCAGCTGGCCTTCACCCAGGCCTCCAAGCCCGTGGTCATCTCGGGGGTCACCGACGACGACTCCGACCCGGGCTTCCGCTACCTCCTGATGCCTCGCCGCCTGCTGTCCTGACGCGGTAGGTACGGTCGAGGAGCAGGACCCACCCCACCACCGCGAACCACACCGCGCCCCACCGCGCGCTAGGAGCGACCACCTATGCACCTCGGACTCGTCGGCCTCGGCAAGATGGGCGGCAACATGCGCCTCCGGCTCCGCGACGCCGGACACACCGTCGTGGGATACGACCGGGATCCCGAGCTGGCCGATGTCGGGTCGCTGGAGGAGCTCGTCGAGGCCCTCCCCAGCCCGAAGGTGGTCTGGGTGATGGTCCCCGCGGGCGGCCCCACCCACGAGACGGTCGACCGCCTCGGTGAGCTGCTGGGCGAGGGGGACCTGGTGGTCGACGGCGGCAACTCCCGCTGGACCGATGACCAGGCGCACGCGGCGGCGCTGGCGGAGAAGGGCATCGGCTTCGTCGACTGCGGCGTCTCCGGCGGCGTCTGGGGTCGGGAGAACGGCTACGCGCTGATGTACGGCGGCAGCGCCGAGGACGTCGCGAAGGTCCAGCCCGCCTTCGACGCCCTCAAGCCCCCGGGCGAGTTCGGCTCGGTGCACGCGGGCAAGGTCGGCGCCGGGCACTTCTCCAAGATGGTCCACAACGGCATCGAGTACGCCGTCATGCAGTCCTACGCCGAGGGCTGGGAGCTGCTGCAGGCCGTCGACGTCGTCGACAACACCACCGAGGTCTTCCGCTCCTGGCGGGAGGGCACCGTGATCCGCTCCTGGCTGCTGGACCTCCTGGTCGCCTCCCTCGACGACGACCCCGACCTGGCCTCCATCCGCGGCTACGCCGACGACTCGGGCGAGGGCCGCTGGACCGTCGAGGCCGGCATCGAGAACGCGGTCGCCACGCCGGCCATCACCGCCGCGCTCTACGCGAGGTTCGTCTCCCGCCAGGACGACTCGCCCGCGATGAAGGCGGTGGCGGCGATGCGCAACCAGTTCGGTGGTCACGCCACGCGCGCGGCGGCCGAGGGCGAGCCCGGACCGGACCCCGACCTGGCATGACGTGCACGTCTCGCACCTGACCCTGCACGACTTCCGCTCCTACCCGGTCGCGGAGGTCCCCCTCGAGCCGGGCGTCACCGCGTTCGTGGGTCGCAACGGGCAGGGCAAGACCAACCTCGTCGAGGCCGTCGACTACCTCTCCCGGCTCAGCTCCCATCGCGTCGCCTCCGACGCGCCCCTGGTGCGGGCGGGCGCCGAGCGCGCCGTGGTGCGGGCGGCGGTGGTGCGCGACGGCCGCACGGCGGTGCTCGAGGTGGAGATCAACCCCGGGAAGAGCAACCGGGCCAAGGTCAACCGCTCCCCGCTCCCCCGGGCCCGCGAGCTGATCGGGCTGGTGCGCACCGTCGTCTTCGCCCCCGACGACCTCACCCTGGTCAAGGGGGACCCCTCGGACCGTCGGAGGTTCCTCGACGACCTGCTCGTCCTGCGCGCCCCGCGCCTGGCCGGGGTGCGCTCGGACTACGACCGCATCCTGCGTCAGCGCAACTCGCTGCTGAAGACCGTCGGCACGGCGCGTCGCGGCAGCTCCTCCGCCGAGGGCGCGCTGGCCACCTTGTCGGTCTGGGACTCCCACCTCGCTCGCACCGGCGGCGAGCTGCTCGCCGAGCGGCTGCGCCTCGTCGAGGCCCTGCGGCCCCACGTCGCGACGGCGTACGCCGCTGTCGCCAGGGGTGCGGGGCGCGACGCCGCCGACGTGGAGTACCGGCCGAGCCTGGAGCTGCCCGAGCGGGCGTGGGAGCTGGACGCGCTGGAGCTGGGCGACCGGCTGCTGGTCGAGGTCGAGGCCCGGCGTCGAGACGAGCTCGACCGGGGCGTCTCGTTGGTGGGTCCGCACCGCGACGACCTGCTGCTGACGCTGGGTCCGGGCGAGGACGCCTCCGTCGAGGACTCCCCTCCCCGCCTGCCGGTGAAGGGCTACGCGTCGCACGGGGAGTCGTGGTCCTTCGCGCTCGCGCTGCGGCTGGCCTCCTACGACCTGCTGCGCTCGGAGGGCGACGTCCCGATCCTGGTGCTCGACGACGTCTTCGCCGAGCTGGACGCCGAGCGGCGCGACCAGCTCGCCGGGCTCGTGGCGGGCGCCGAGCAGGTGCTGGTCACCGCGGCGGTGCCCGAGGACCTCCCCGAGGCGCTGGCCGGGGCCCGCTTCGTCGTGGCCGGGGGCGAGGTCACCCGTGACGGGTGAGCCGCGGCAGTCCGACCCCGGCGACCCCGGCGAGGAGGGCGGTGCCGAGCGACAGGAGGACCAGGAGGACCTGCCGCACTCCGACGACGGGCTGGACCTCGCGCGCCGGATGGCCCGGTCGGTGGCCGGCTCCGGGCTCACCCCGCGCCGACCCCGGCGCAAGCGTCGCCCGAGCGACCCCGCGCGTCCCTCGGCCGCCGACGACAAGGCTTCGGGCGACATCGACGAATTGCGCGAGCTTCTGTCGGCCTGGCGCGACGCCAAGGCGAGCGCGTGGAAGGCGGCGGTCGAGTGGCTGGTGCGCGGCGTCTTCGCGCGCTGGCCCGAGCTGGTGGGCGCGGAGATCGCGAGCCACACGACTCCCGAGACCTTCTCCGACGGGCGCCTGGTCGTCCGCACCGACTCGACGGCCTGGGCCACCCAGCTCACGCTGCTGGCACCCCAGCTGGTGGCTCGCCTCAACGAGGACCTGGGCCCCGGCACGGTGACCCTCATCGAGGTGCTCGGCCCCCACCTGCCGACCTGGCGCAAGGGACCGCGGTCCACCCGGGACGGCCGCGGGCCGCGCGACACCTACGGCTGAGCGGGGGGCGACGCCCGGCTGGTCGCGCAGGAGGCGATCTGCGGGCCCGTCGGCCGTACCGGCCCCTGTCCGCCCCCCTGCCAGGACCTCCTGGGGCCCTTCCCGGGCCGCTGAGAGGCCATCGAGCACCGCTGTCGTCCCCAGCCGGATGCCTGCCTCCCGGCCTGGAGCCCTCTGAAGGGGTATCATGGCGATCGGGTCGCCACGGGCGACCTGTTGTGTGCCACGGCTCGTGCAGAGCCTTGAGAGGACGAGGTGCCAGTGTCTGAGGACAAGCCGGTCGAGACCCCGCAGGAGAGCACTCCCCAGGTGGTCGGCGGCGTCGAGTACGACGCCTCCGCGATCCAGGTCCTCGAGGGGCTCGAGGCCGTCCGCAAGCGGCCGGGCATGTACATCGGGTCGACCGGTGAGCGCGGCCTGCACCACCTGATCTGGGAGATCGTGGACAACGCGGTCGACGAGCGGATGGCCGGCTACTGCGACCGCATCGTCGTCACGCTGTGCGCGGACGGAGCCGTGCGGGTCGAGGACAACGGCCGCGGCATCCCGACCGACACCGCGCCCGGCCAGGAGCTCCCCGCCCTCACGCTCGCCCTGACCGTGCTGCACGCCGGCGGCAAGTTCGGCGGCGGCGGCTACAAGGTCTCCGGTGGTCTGCACGGGGTGGGCGTCTCGGTCGTCAACGCGCTGTCGACCCACGTGGTCGCCGAGGTCAAGAACCGCGGTCACCTGTGGCGCCAGACCTTCTCCCTCGGGGTGCCCGACGGCCCGCTGGAGCAGGTCCGGCCGATGGAGGACGGCGAGCGCACCGGCACGACCATCACCTGGTGGGCCAGCCCCGACATCTTCGAGACCACGACGTACTCCCTGGAGACCATCACCTCGCGCATCCGCGAGATGGCCTTCCTCAACAAGGGCCTCGAGATCGTCGTGCGCGACGAGCGCGAGGGTGCCGAGGCCGTCGCGGAGGCGGTCGAGGACGAGACCGTCGACAGCGCGAGCGAGGGCGGCGACGCCCCGCAGAAGTCCGGCGGCGCGCTGGAGCAGGTCTTCCGCTACGACAACGGCCTGGTCGACTTCGTCAACCACCTCAACCGCACCAAGCACGCGGCCAACCCGACGATCATCTCCTTCGAGGCCGAGTCCCCCGAGGACGTCGAGAACCACATGAGCCTCGAGATCGCGATGCAGTGGACCGACACCTACACCGAGTCGGTGCACACCTTCGCCAACGCGATCAACACCGCCGAGGGCGGCACCCACGAGGAGGGCTTCCGCGCGGCCCTCACCTCCCTGGTCAACAGCTGGGGCGAGGACTGGGGCCTGATGAAGAAGCCCGAGGACCGCGTCAAGGGCGAGGACATCCGCGAGGGCCTCACCGCGATCATCTCGATCAAGCTCGCCGAGCCGCAGTTCGAGGGACAGACCAAGGGCAAGCTCGGCAACACCGAGGCCCGTGGCTTCGCCCAGCGCGTGGTCAACGACCAGCTCGGCGCGTGGTTCGAGGAGAACCCCCACGAGGCCAAAGAGATCATCCGCAAGGCCCAGGCCGCGCAGCAGGCGCGCAACGCCGCTCGCAAGGCCCGCGACCTCGCCCGTGACCGCAAGGGCCTGCTCGGGCGCTCGAGCCTGCCGGGCAAGCTCTCGGACTGCCAGTCGACCAACCCCACCGAGTGCGAGGTCTTCATCGTCGAGGGTGACTCCGCGGGTGGCTCGGCCAAGTCCGGCCGCGACCCGCGCATCCAGGCGATCCTGCCGATCCGCGGCAAGATCCTCAACGTCGAGAAGGCCCGCATCGACAAGGTCCTCGGCAACGCCGAGGTCCAGGCGATCATCTCCGCACTCGGCACCGGCATCCACGACGAGTTCGACCTCGAGAAGCTGCGGTACCACAAGGTGGTGCTGATGGCCGACGCCGACGTCGACGGCCACCACATCAACACCCTGCTGCTGACGCTGCTGTTCCGGTTCATGAAGCCGCTCATCGAGCACGGCTACGTCTACATGGCCCAGCCGCCGCTCTACCGCCTGCGGTGGAACAAGCCGCACGAGCACGAGTTCGTCTACTCCGACGCCGAGCGCGACGCGCTGCTGCGGGCCGGCACCGAGGCGGGCAAGAAGCTGCCCAAGGAGAACCCGGTCCAGCGCTACAAGGGTCTCGGTGAGATGAACGCCGACGAGCTGTGGGAGACCACGATGGACCCCGACAACCGGCTGCTCCTCCAGGTCACCCTCGACGACGCCGCGCACGCCGACGAGATCTTCTCGATCCTCATGGGCGAGGACGTCGACCAGCGCCGCTCCTTCATCCAGCGCAACGCCAAGGACGTTCGATTCTTGGATATCTAGGTCGCTAGCCATCTCTAGCCCTGTCCCTAGATAGCCGTAGAACGACCCAGAGAGAGCAATCGTGACCGAGACCCCCACCACCGGACCCGGCGGACGCATCGAGCAGGTCGAGCTGCAGACCTCGATGCAGCGCTCCTACATCGACTACGCCATGGCGGTCATCGTCGGGCGTGCGCTGCCCGACGTCCGCGACGGCCTCAAGCCGGTGCACCGCCGCGTGCTCTACGCGATGTACGACGGCGGCTACCGCCCCGACCGCGGCTTCTCCAAGTGCAGCCGCGTCGTGGGTGACGTCATGGGTCAGTACCACCCCCACGGCGACTCCGCGATCTACGACACCTTGGTCCGCCTCGCGCAGCCGTGGGTGATGCGCGCGCCGTTGATCAACGGCCAGGGCAACTTCGGCTCGCCGGGCAACGACCCCGCCGCGGCCATGCGGTACACCGAGTGCCGGATGGCGCCGCTGGCCATGGAGATGGTCCGCGACATCGACGAGGAGACCGTCGACTTCCAGCCCAACTACGACGGCCGCTCCTCCGAGCCGGTCATCCTGCCCTCGCGGTTCCCCAACCTGCTGGTCAACGGATCGGCCGGCATCGCGGTCGGCATGGCCACCAACATCCCGCCGCACAACCTGCGCGAGGTCGCCTCCGGCGCGGTGTGGGCGCTCGAGCACCCCGACGCCACCCGCGAGGAGCTCCAGGACGCGCTGGTCGAGCGCATCAAGGGCCCCGACTTCCCCAACGCCGCCCTCATCGTGGGCCGCGAGGGCATCGAGCAGACCTACCGCACGGGTCGCGGCTCGATCACCCAGCGCGCGGTCATCGAGGTCGACGAGGACGCCAAGGGCCGCACCTGCCTGGTGATCACCGAGCTGCCCTACATGGTCAACCCCGACAACCTCGCGCTGAAGATCGCCGAGCTGGCCGACTCGGGCAAGGTCCAGGGCATCGCCGACGTACGCGACGACACCTCCTCGCGCACCGGCCAGCGCCTCGTCGTGGTGCTCAAGCGCGACGCGGTGGCGCGGGTCGTGCTCAACAACCTGCTCAAGCACACCGAGCTGCAGACCAACTTCTCGGCCAACATGCTGGCCCTGGTCGACGGGGTGCCCCGCACGCTGACCATCGACCAGTTCATCTCCAACTGGGTCACCCACCAGATCGAGGTCATCCGCCGGCGCACGGAGTTCCGCCTTCGCAAGGCCGAGGAGCGCGCCCACATCTTCCGCGGCCTGGTCAAGGCGCTCGACGCCCTCGACGAGGTCATCGCGCTGATCCGCCGCTCCCCCGAGGTCGACGACGCCCGCCGGGGCCTGATCGAGCTGCTGGACATCGACGAGATCCAGGCCAACGCGATCCTCGACATGCAGCTGCGTCGCTTGGCGGCCCTGGAGCGGCAGAAGATCATCGACGAGCTCGCCAAGATCGAGCTCGAGATCGCCGACCTCGAGGACATCCTTGCCCGCGAGGAGCGGCAGCGCTCGATCGTGGCCGAGGAGCTCGGCGAGATCGTGGACCGCTTCGGCGACGACCGGCGCACCCAGATCATCGCCGCCGACGGGGACCTCTCGATGGAGGACCTCATCCCCGACGAGGAGCTGGTCGTCTCCATCACCCGCGGTGGCTACGCCAAGCGCACGCAGCGCGGGCAGTACCGCACCCAGAAGCGCGGCGGCAAGGGCGTGCGCGGCGCCGCGCTGCGCGGTGACGACGTGGTCGAGCACTTCATCGCCACGACCAACCACCACTGGCTGCTGTTCTTCACCACCGCGGGGCGGGTCTACCGCACCAAGGCCTACAACCTGCCCGAGGCCGCCCGCGACGCCAAGGGCGGGCACGTCGCCGGCCTGTTGTCCTTCCAGCCCGACGAGTCCATCGCCCAGGTGCTGGCGATCCGTGACTACGAGCAGGCGCCGTACCTCCTGCTCGCGACCCGCAACGGCCTGGTCAAGAAGACCCGCCTGGCCGACTACAACTCTCCGCGCCAGGCCGGCGTCATCGCGATCAACTTCCGCGAGGACGACGACGAGCTGATCGGCGCCGAGCTGGTGCACGGCGAGGACGACGTGCTGCTGGTCTCGCGCCTGGGGCAGGCGATCCGGTTCCGCGCCGACGACACGCAGCTGCGGCCGATGGGCCGCGCGACCTCGGGCGTGACGGGCATGAAGTTCCGCGAGGGCGACTCGCTGCTGTCGATGTCGGTCATCCGCGCCACCCAGGTGGCGGCAGAGGAGGCGGCCGGCCTCGCCGAGCACGACGAGGAGTCCGCCGACGTCGAGGCGACCGCCGAGCAGGTGGCGGAGGTCAAGCCGCAGTACGTCTTCACGATCACCGACGGCGGCTTCGCGAAGCGCTCGCGGATCTCGGAGTACCGCCTGCAGTCGCGTGGCGGCCTCGGCATCAAGGCGATGGCCCTGACCAACGCCGACCGCGGTGGTCTCGTGGGTGCGTTCATCGTCGAGGACGGCGACGAGATCCTCTCGATCACCGCGTCGGGCCAGGTCGTGCGCAGCCCCATCGACGAGGCCTTCCGGCCCACCGGACGCTCCACCCAGGGCGTGAAGTTCGTCAGCCCGAAGAAGAACGACACCGTGGCCGTGGTGGCCCGCTCGGTCGAGGCCCGCGAGGACGAGGAGGAGGAGGCGCCCGAGGGCGAGGCTCCCGTCGAGGGCGCGGTCGAGGCTGTCGAGGGTGTCGGCGAGGGTGCCGCGGCCGAGGCCGTGGCTGCTTCGGACGAGGGTGCAACAATCGAGGACGAGACCGCCACCAGCGCCGAGACCGAGGACGAGTGATGACGGAACGATCCACCGAGCAGCGGACGACCCGACCGGGTCCCGCCCGCAAGCCGGCGGAGACCCCCGCCCGCCCGCCGCTCGCCGAGCGCGACGTGGTCGGTGAGGAGAGCGCCTCGGAGTTCGACATCGAGAACTACCTCGGCACCTCCCGGGTGCTCGGGTTCACGATGCTCATCGCCGCTATCGACGTGGTCCTGCTGACCGCCGTCGCCACCCTCACCGCCTTCCTCTACAACATGAGCGCGGCGCTCCTCGGCGGCATCGACGTCACCCTCGCCGAGGACAACTGACCCGCCGAGACGTCACCCGCGCACGGCCGAGAGGTCGCTGGCGCACGGCCGAGAGGTCGCTGGCGCACGGCCGAGAGGTCACTCGGGCACCGCGTTTTGGGTGCCTGAGCAGCGCTGTTGTAGTGTCTCCCCTCGGTCCCGGCAGCAGCCGGAACCCACTGCCGGGCAGCCGGCGGCGGGCCTATAGCTCAGACGGTTAGAGCGCTTCCCTGATAAGGAAGAGGTCACAGGTTCAAGTCCTGTTAGGCCCACTCCACACCCCGGCCTCGGCCTTCATGGGTCGGGTCCCGACCCCATCGAGGAGACCCGCGTGAAGAAGATCGTGCTGATCCTGCTCGCCGTCGGCGGTGCCCTGGTCGCCAAGCGCAAGCTCGAGGAGTCCAAGGCCGAGCAGGCCCTGTGGGCCGAGGCGACCGACCCGGTCAACAACTGACCCACTCCCGCGCGCTCGTCGCGTACCGGGGCCTTGGCGCAATTGGTAGCGCACCTGCTTTGCAAGCAGGGGGTTAGGGGTTCGAGTCCCCTAGGCTCCACCAGTGAAACCGCAGGTCAGCCTGCGGTTTCTTTCATTTCTGGAATGCTCTAGTTGAGTTCGCGAGCGGGCCCTAGGGGGACTGGAGGGGGAAGCGATCTCGCTGGCGAGCGGCTGACTGGTCCTCAGTCTGTCGGGGGGTCAGGGCACCGTTGAGGCCTCGAGGGCCCCCGAAGGAGGAACTGTGGCGCTCCATGTCAACGGCAGTTGGAACGGCTGGTCTGGCGACACCATCGTCGAGCTGACAGACGGATCTGTCTGGAAGCAGGTCGAGTATCGCTACGAGGACCGCTACTCCTATCGACCCAAGGTTGAGATCAGCAGCAACATGATGCTGGTCGCGGGAATGAGCCGTGCGGTCCGTGTCCGACGTCTCGCCTGACGGGGAAGGTACCGTCCCTAGCCAGTCAGTCGTACGCATCGGCTCCCGACAAGCCTTGCTAGGCGGGGCCCGAGGTCACCGAGTCTGATTGCTGGCTCGGCTCGGATTGCGCCTCGTCCTCCTGTGACATCCGGCCGGGAACGTCTGTGACGGAATCCTGAAAGACAACATCAACCCGGGGACCGCCCCGCCGAGTCTCATGGTCGCGACCCGTGTCGGAAGTGTTTGGGTCCAGCGTCGGAGTCCAACCGCGGCCAATCACCTGGATGGGTGCCAGCCGGTCGGCAAAGCTACTGTGACGCTGCATCTCCGCCGTGCGACCGAACCAGAAATCCCAACGACCGGTCGCAGAGAAGACGCAAGCCGCGACTACGTCGAAGGCGTCAACGGGATAGAAGCGCGAGGCGGGATCAGACTTCGACGAGCGAGTCTTCTGCACCTCGACGCGGAACTCACCGGCGGCGTTCAGCTTGGGGCTCGCGTTCTTGCACTCGACCCGCAGCACCTCGCCCGCGACGGTAGTGACATCAAAGTCGTGCATGGCGTCGACGTCCAGCCGACGAACATCGGCGATGCCAGGATCCTGACGAAGGCGGCGCTCCAGGTGGTGTTCGGCCACGCCACCGCGAACGGCCACGGACAGGCGATTGCGGCCACCGATGATGTCCAAGATCTGCTCACTTGTTAGAGCGAACTGCTCCTCTAGGACGTGCCGCCGCTGTGGCTCGTCTGGGGCTTGTTCGCGCATGGCCTCGGCAGCGGTGAACCGCAGTGCCGGGTCAAGCCGCAAAGAGGACGCTCGACGCTCCAGACGGATGTAGTCGAGCAGCCGATGGGGTTGGAATGCCACGACGGTCTCAAGGCTCGACGGCGACCTCGGCGCCTGGCGCCGGGTTCCGCTCCTGTTGATCTTCTCCCAAACGTGCCACGACTGGTCGCGCGCAAGCGTGATCTCAGCTGCCTTCGCATAGAAAGAAATCCCCATGGGCAACGGGTCCCACAGCTGTGCGTCGAGGCCGACGAACACATCGTCTTCGAGGTCAATACCGACGACCAGGCTGACGTCCACTCCAGCGACGTCCCTCGCCACGGGATGGGGACGTTCCCAACTGTCCTCGGAACCGTAACGAAGCTGGCCCCGAACCTCGTCGGCGGGGCGGTTGCGAATCGTGTTCCTGGTGATCCTGAACGGGTAGACAAGCACTCCGATGCGCTCGTCAGAGTCCGCCTGAATGCCCAGGTAGACCGGCGCTCGATTCGCATCGCTCGCATAGAGCAGTCGGCCACCTGATGACTCCACGGCGTCGAGCAGGAACGAGTGGAGATCTCGGCGACCGCTCACGCGGTAGACCTCGCCGACATCCCGGCCGGCCACCAGGTGCTCGTTCACCCGCAAGATGCTCCCTTCGGGCTGGTCGCCCGGCATGTCGGTGGGCTGGGCCAGAGTGGGACCGACGATACTGATTCGACGGCTCGCTCATGCGGCGACGAGCGGTCTGACTGTCGAGATGACGAGGTAGTGAATGCGTGAGGAACGACCTGTACTGAGCTTGTTCTCAGGCGCGGGCGGTTTGGACCTTGCCGTCGAGCGCGCAGACGCCGATCCGCTCGACACTGCAGATCCTGGCCGCGGGCTTCTGTCGGTGGCAGTCGCGACGGACTACAACGAGCCGGCGCTTGCCACATTGTCCAAGAACTTCCCCCACACCCCGACCGCGGTCGGCGACATCCGAGAGATCTCCACCGCTCAGCTTCTTGACCAGGCTGGAATCTCCGCAGGCGAGCCCGCTCTCGTCGTCGGCGGACCGCCATGCACTCCCTTCAGCAAGTCGGGGTTCTGGCTCGAGCAGAAGCGCACCAGCAGTGATCCGAACGCATCGTTGCTCGATGAGTACGTGCGAGTCGTTCGTGAGGCGCGACCACAAGCGTTCGTACTCGAAAACGTCCAAGGGCTGACCTATAAGACGCACCGCGCGCAGTTCGAGCGGCTGCTCCGTGGCCTGGGTGACTTGGGCTACAACCCCCAGTGGAAGGTGCTACTCGCAGCGGACTACGGAGTCCCGCAGTTGCGTCGCCGGGTGTTTGTTGTCGGCCGGCGAGACGGCGAGAGTTTCCAGTTCCCCGAGCCGACTCACTCGGGATGGAGTGAGCGCGACCGAAAGGTCGATCGCTCGAAGCTTCCACACGTGACGGCCAGCGAGGCGTTCGCTGACCTGCCGACGCTTGCCGTCGCCTCCGACGATGAGATCGTTGATGGGCAGTACGGATCACTGGCGGCCGAGATCCCACCAGGACAGAACTACCTGTGGCACACCGACCGTTACGGCGGACGCGATGTCTTCGAGTGGCGCAGTCGTTACTGGACCTTCTTGCTCCGGCTTGATCCTGATCGTCCGGCGTCGACGCTGCAGGCCCAGCCGGGACCGTGGGTCGGCCCGTTCCATTGGGAGAACGTTCCTACCTCCGCTGGTGTCCACCGGGCCCGTCGCCTGCGCGTCAACGAAATGCTCCGACTCATGTCATTCCCAGACGACTTCGTGATCGATGGAAGCAGGGCAGACGTCCAGCGGCAGCTTGGAAACGCGGTCCCAGTGGAACTCGGCAAGGCCGTGGTGCGATCGTTGGTAACTCAGCTTGGAATCCTCAAGCCGCACAGCTCCGCTCGCGCCATTGCCCTCGGCTAAGAGGTAGGAGCGACGGCGGGCTCTCGCGAGCCGTGTCCCACGAAGTCCTGCGACGCGTTGGCCGGTCTGAGAAGCTGCGGCCATGGCCTATCCGAGTTGGCGCTACTTCCCCTCGAACTCCGCGCCTCCCGAGTGGGTCAGCCCCCTGATCGGGGTCCTCGGCTCCGCTGAGTCCACGATCTCCACAGAGGCAACCCGAACAGGTCTCAGTAGCGATCAGGTGCTTGCGGTCCTCGCTCCGGGCCTGATCGAACTCGGCTTTCAGGTTGAGGACGGCAAAGGGCGCCTGGGAAAGGTTCGTCGACCCGTCCTCTTCGGCGAGAACGGCCTGCCAACCATCACGGACGAGGTCGATGCCGCCCACGCCGAACATGGAATCGTCGTGGAGATCGAGGCCGGTAGGGGAGCGCGAGGCAACGCCGAGTATCGCGACCTCGTGAGGACGAGCCTGATCCTCGACGCCAACTTCCTGGTTCTCGCCCAACCGCTCGCCTATCGCTTCAAGTCCGGCGCTCGGGAGGGCACCGAGTACGCCTACTTGAACACGGTCAATCTTCTCGAAGCGATCTACGCGAGCCAACGTCTGCGTCTCCCCTTCGAGGGCCTGCTCCTCGTTGGCTACTAACACGCACCCCAATCATCGTCTGGCGCGGTGCTCGCGACGGCGGAACCGACCGTCGTGTGCCCTGTCGGGTAGGCCTGACCCGCTCGGCCTTTCGATGACCGCCGGGCTCGTCGTCTCCGCCAGCTCGGCAGCAGGGACGCACTTACCGTGGGCCAAGCTGTCGAACAGCGACCAGTACGGCGGCGGCGACCTGGTCGGGTTCCTCATGTTCCCAGAATCGGAGCACCGTCCAGCCGGCAGCGCGCAACTGTGCCGTCGTATCAGCATCCCGTGCGACGTTTCGGCCCAACTTCTCGGCCCAGTACGACGCGTTGGACCGCGCGATGGTCCGATGCTCTGGGCAGGCATGCCAGTAGCAACCATCGATGAAGACGGCGACGCGCTGCCTGGTGAAGACGATGTCAGCGGTGCGACGGAGGGATGGTTCTGGCCGATGGGCGACCCGGAAACGAAGGCCGGCAGCGTGCAACCGCCGTCGAACCGCCAACTCGGGCGAAGTGTCCCTGGACCGGTTTCCTTGCATGACCTTCCGGGAGGCGGGGCTGCTTGCCCAGCTCACGTAACGCTCCACCGGTCCATTGTTGCCGGCCTGGAAGTACCGACAAGACCTTGCCATCGCGAACTCGATCTCGCGAGCGGTCCAGACCGACTTGTCGAGGACGCCCCCAATGTCGTAGGGCAGCCCGGCAGCTCCTAGGATCCTCTTCTTCCTGACGAAGTCTGCGTTGTCGAGCTTGCCGTTGACCTTCTCACTCACAAGCAGCAGGTTGCCGATCGAGCCCACGGTCGCCACGGCCACACCGGCGGCGATCTGGTCCTGCGGCATCAGGTGCTCGATGGTGAGATCCGCGAGACCGGTGGTCGGATTGGCGTGTTGGAGTAGGCGCCGTAGGACGTACTGCACCAGCTTCTTGTCGCGTGTGTAACCGTTGGTGAAGAGAAATCTCTCCTTGAAGGCCAGAACAAACTGGTCGCGATCAGGCCGCCGTTTGACCAGCTTCTCCCGGATGTCCTTGAGCACGTCCGCGCGTGCCTGGTGATCGGAGCCGGCAGCGTAGAGATCTCGTGCCGCCTTCGCATACATCTGGGACACGCCACCACTACTGCTCAGCTGGCTCACGACGGTGTGCTGGAAGTGGTAGCGCTCGATTGACTGCAGTGTCTTGTTGAACTGCGCGGCCTTTAGCTTCGGTGTGCTGCTCCGTGCACGCATGAGCGAGAGCAGTAGGGGAGCCGGCTGGACGACACCAAATAGCGCAAGAGCTTCGAGGCTGTCGCGGGCAGCGGCCTCTTCCAGTGGCCAGGTACGAGTCCCAGGCTCGACTACAGCACGGTAGAGCGGGCCATCCAGGGTGAGCTGCTCCAGGCAATCCTGAGCCGCTGGCTTCGACTTGACCGTCTTCTTGATCTCGGAGAAGAGCTTGCGCTGGGCGACATAGTCAGTCCGGGATTGCCACCAGTGCAGGATGAATCGGTTGGCATCGATCCGGGCCCGCCCGTCGGATGCTTCGAGCTGATCGCGCATTTTGTCCCACTTCAGCCGGACTGTGTCTGCGCGCGCGTTGCGAGTGCCTCGGAGTCGGTTCAGCAGGTGGTTCTTGAGCAGATCGACGACCTCAAGGTCCTTGCCGCGGCTATTGAGCGTCTCGAAGATGATGTAGGCGTCGTCTTCGTTGCCGTGCTCAACCCAGATCACTTTCAGGCCGAGTAGCCGGTCGCGCAACTCGATCAGCCACTTCTGCGGATGCTGACGCTTGGCAACCTCGGCACCGATCAGCTGGCGGATTTGCTCGAGCGCGTTCGATAGCGCCGACTCCTCCTCGGACGCCGGCTCGATGGTTGAGTCGGGCGGTGACTTCAGAATCGCGTTGCTGAGGAAGACCGAGCTGACCTCGGTTTGCAAGGTGAACTGCAGCTCGTTGTTCCGGTCAGCCTTCTCGAGGTAGCGGTGCACACCACTGGCGAGTTTGGTCTCTCTGAGCTCCTGCAGCTGGTCACGCAAGACTGCGAACATGATGGCGATGGTGGTCAGGCGCTGCTGCCCATCGACGATGCGTCGGATCGGGTTGTCTTTGTCCCGCCAGGCGACCATCGGACCGATGAAGTAGCCCACGCCGTTGTCGAAGACTACATCGGTCCAGAAGTCCTCGAGGTTCGATGCCTCCCAGCTGTAAGGGCGTTGGAAGCGCGGGATGACGTAGTAGTCGGCTCCGACTAACAGGTCCTCAATGGACTTCTTCTCGGGGTTGAAGTCGATCACTGACACGACTGCTCCGCTCACTTTGGCTGCTGCGGCCCCGATCGTAGTTGCGCACTCCATCCTGGAAGGGGATGTAGTGCAGATTCCTCTTCCCCGCCACGTGCCGGCGGCTCCAGTCGCTGAACCAACGGGACCAAGCCCACTCGCCGTGATCGGACACGCACGACCGGATCGACCAGCTCCACCCTCAACCCATCGGCACCGACTGGTGCCGGCCGATCCACTCCAACTCTTGCGACAACGACTGACGGACTCTGACGAGCCCGATAACACGCTCCTCGTAAGGCGATTCGAAGGCTCGAAACCGAGCGGCACGCATGCTACGAAGTGCCGTAGAAGGTCCGTCCCCCCGGGGACGGACCAGCGTCATTTCAGGAGTCGTTGACGAGACGTGACGGGCGGTGACGGGCACATCATGCACGGTGGAGTGAAGTTCTACCGCGGGTCCGCAGCCGCCGCGCGCTCCTACGTCGAGGCCGACCACTCCCGCGCCGACGACTACTACCTCGCCGAGGGCAGCGGCGTCGCCGAGCACTACGCCGTCACCGTCGGCGTCGACGGCGGGCGCACCGAACGACGCCCCGACCTCGACGGCGCGAGCTACGAACGCTGGGTCGCCGGCTACGACGTCGCCACTGGCCAGGCCAAGGGGCGACTGCGCGACGACAACCATGCGCTCCGGTTCGTCGAGGTCGTCGTCAACGGCCCCAAGACCTGGTCGCTCGCGGCCGCACTCCACCCCGACATCGCCGACGCCTACGAGGACGCGCAGACGCGCGCCGCCGGGGAGGTCATCAGCTGGGTCGCGCAGCACGCGACCACGCGCGTCGGCCCTCGCGGTCGGCAGGTCCAAGTCCCAGTCGAGAAGCTCGAGGCCGCACTCGTCCAGCACTACACTTCCCGCGCCGGCGACCCGCACCGACACCTCCACCTCCAGATCAACGCCCGCGTCTTCGCGCGCGGCGCTTGGCGTGGCCTCCACTCCGTCGGCGTCGTCGACTCCATCGAAGCCCTCAACGGCATCGGCCACGCCGCCGTCATGTGCGACCCGCAGTTCCGCGCCGCACTCGCCGACCGCGGCTACACCCTCGACGACGCCGGCGAGATCAACGAGCTCGCGCCGTACGCCGGACGCTTCAGCCAACGCGCCGCACAGATCGGCCGCAACATCGATCGCTACGAAGCCGAGTGGCGGGCCGCCAACCCGGGCGCAGAGCCAGGACCGAAGCAGCGCCGCACCTGGGACCGACGCGCCTGGTCCGACGCCCGTCCCGACAAGCTCGTCCCCGC
>LULN01000208.1_pt1 | contig 23129 bp, 24 predicted proteins | sample 728131 | NCBI WGS metagenome assembly LULN01 (sample SAMN03860288, study PRJNA289734) | marine metagenome | biome: seawater column; feature: ocean; material: water; isolation source: Red Sea water column Station 149 - depth 100m | place: Saudi Arabia: Red Sea | collected 2011-10-15 | depth 100 m
ATACACAAGTGATGGCGGTGACACTTGGACTGCTGCCTCAACAACAAATGTAGGCACCACTGTCATGCACGGAGTCTCGATGAGTGATGCAAGTAACGGTGTAGCTGTTGGGAATGGGGGAACAATAGTATACACAAGTGATGGCGGTGACACTTGGACTGCTGCCTCAACAACAAATGTAGGCACCACTAGCATGCGCGGAGTCTCGATGAGTGATGCAAGTAACGGTGTAGCTGTTGGTCCATCAGGAAAAATAGTATTTGCAGATTCATCATCCTCTGAAGATTCATCATCTACTGAAACATCTAGTAGTAAAAGCGGGGCATGTGGTTTTGACAGAGACTGTACTGCCCCTAGAATTACAAAGCACGGAATTTCAGAGACACCAGATGGATTTTCAATAAACAATGTAATTTTTGAAGAAAATCAAAAATTTTACAATGAAAATCCAACAGTCGAGATAGGAATAGGCGAACTAACAACAATCAAGACAAGAGCATGGGAAAACATGGGACCTGAGAAAATTTTCTTGGCAATAGCATATCTTGACATGCAGGGTACAAAGCCTGACTGGCGAGACAGCAAGGCGTACATTGAATATGACATCAAAGATGACAACATCACCATCCATGACGAAAACAAGATGTTTCTAGCGCAAGCATCAACTGAAATAGTAAAAGATCCGTATGGAGACAATCAAGGTTTAGAATTTCTAGACATTACATTTAGTCTAATGTTTACAAAACCAATGGAGACATCACATGTAGCAATACAGGTAGTTGATCACATTAGAAACTACGAGTTGGTTTACTTTAAAGACGCACTAAAGGTAGTAGACAGACCAATTTCTGAAATGCCAGAATTTCCAGGTAAAATAGAAAAGGCAAACACCACACCAAAACAAGATGAAGACATTCATTTTGTATTAGCAGTAAATGGAACTGAAGATACAATTTTTGCAGCAGTAGACGGTGATGCAATTCCATTAGAAGAGATGAACAAAGAAGAACCAAAAATTGAGACACCTGAAGAAAGAGATGCCAGATATCATCTCAAAGCAAAACAATCTGAACAGTATGAGAGACTTTTAGAGTACATAGCAGAGTCACAGGCAAAATACCCTGATGCATGGAACAAAATTGTAGGCTCAGACAATGTTTCAAACCAGATGGAGCATGTCACTGATGGAACAAAAACAAACGTAGTCAAAAATGACAGAAGAAGATAGGCAGTTTTAGTATATCCCTAACATATATTGAATACAATTTTCTAACCTTCAGTATGGAATTTGCAAAAGAATTCTCAGCATTCCTTTATGAAAAAAAGATCATTAGATTCGGAGATTTCACTTTGGCAAGTGGAAAAAAGAGCCCATATTACATTGATTTGAGATTGGTTCCAAGCTATCCAATTTACTATAGAAAAATGATCAAGGGATTGCAAAATATTATAGCAGAAGATGTTGGATTTGAAAACTTTCACTCGCTAGTTTCAGTTCCAACTGGGGGATTGGTAGTTGCAGCATCACTTGCAATTGAAATTGTAAAACCAATCATCTATGTCAGAAAAGAAGCAAAAGAACACGGAACAGGAAAAGCAGTAGAAGGTGTAACATGCCAAGACATGAAGTTGTTAATGATTGAAGATGTTGTAACAAGTGGCGGTTCTGTAATTAACGCAATAAAATCAATCAAAGATGAGAAGATGCAAGTGACAGACGCATATGCAATAGTTGACAGAATGGAAGGTGCAACTGAAGCACTGCAAGCAGAAGGCGTAAAACTTCACAGTCTTTTAACAATCAAACAGATTGCTGAGAGTTTGTTTGAGCAAAAACTAATCACAGAAGACGTACTAAACCAAGTTAAAGAAAGAATACAATAGGCAGCTCAGTCAAATGCCTTTACATCATTAATCAGGTATAACTCTGATTCTTCATTGCAGCCAATACAAGTAGTATAGTCTAGAATTAAAATTTTAGTGGGCCCGAAGGGCTTCGATCCCTTGGCTCCTCGGTTATGAGCCGAGTACTCTACTAGGCTGAGTTACGGGCCCTAGGAAAAAATAATTTCAACTGGGTAAAAAGTGTTAGATTAGCAGTAAGACTCGTAGCAGCTGTCTAACAAAAGATTTTGTGCTGCAACAGATTTTTCAGCTGTTGTTAACATCAAGGAATCATCGATTGAAGTGTTGTTAATGATTTTTTCCCAGGATGCTGCGTGTCTAATGTCAGCAGTCATGTGTTCTTCAAAGTATTCTGTTGCATCTTTTGTGTCAATGCCGTAGAATTCTTTCAATCCTTCTAGTTTGGTTTTGCTTACTTTAGGAATTTCTTTTTCAAATGCATACATTGCACATGCACCGTTATCAAAGGAGTCCATTAGTGAGCCCAAATTGGATACTGCTCTATTGGTTTTTTCAAGACCTTCATAGCCTTGAAGTTCTGATTCAGATATGCCCATTGAGCCTGCAAATTTTTCCCATAGAGGAATGTGCTCGGCTTCTTCGTTCATGTTCTGAATTAACTCTTCTTTCATTTCTGAAGTTGCATCGTTTACCATTGGCTCCATGAATTGTGGGACCTGCTTTACCAATTGGTAGTATTCTTTTGAATAGCCCTTTAGTGATTCAAGTTCCAGTTTTCCATCTGACCACATCTCATAAAATGGATGTTTGAGTAAACTTTTCTCTTCAATGATTTGATCGATTCGTTTGATTAGAGAACCCATGAATCATCTTCTTGAAATTAGGATAAAAAAGCTTGTGATTACAAAAAGTTTTATGGATTAGAAGAGCCGGAAATTTAAGCTCCTGTAGTGTAGTCCGGTCAAGCATTTAGGCCTTTCACGCCTGAGACTCGGGTTCGAATCCCGACGGGAGCATACAGTATTCTAAAGTTTAATATTGTAATTTGAAAAAATTTTGATCAGATATTTTTGGACAGAAAAAATATAGAAATCAATCCGCTTTTGGAAGTTTACAGTAATTACATTGAGAAGATTGATTCTGCCTTAGACAAGGAACTTGAACTATACTCAGAATCAGAATTTTGTGAGCCTCTAAAATATGCATTAGAAGGCGGAAAAAGAATCAGACCAATCATCACACTACTAGCAGCAGAATCTGTTGGAAAAATTGATGACAATGTCTATGCTGGAGCATGTGCAATTGAACTGCTCCATACAGAATCTGTCATTCATGACGATATCATAGATAATGAAACTCAGAGAAGACACAAGGATCCATTTCACATCAAGTATGGATACAACACAAGTGTTCTAACTGGCGACTTTGTTTTGGGATTAATTCTAAACATTTCATCCAGATTAGATACAGCAAGAGTGACAAAGGACTTGGCAACAGCTGCTATGCTTATGAGTGAAGGAGAGGTCTTGGAAGGAAAGCTAGAAGAAAGCGAAGATGTAACATTTGAAGATTACATCAAGGTAATGGACTACAAGACAGCAACTGCATTTGAGATGGCAGCAAAACTAGGTGCAGTAATTGGTGGAGGAAGCGAAGAAGAAATTTCAGGATTAGCCGAATATGGAAAAAACATTGGAATTGCATATCAGATTAAAGACGATTTGATGGATTGGAAAAACGAAGATAAACTATTCAATTTACTAGTTAAGAAAAGTTCAGACCCAAGAGTCGTATTCAACAAGATGGAAGAGTTGCTAAAATCTTATGCAGGAAAGGCAACAGAGAGTCTAAGAAAGGTAAAAGATTCAGATTCTAAACACAACTTGGAAGAATTAGTTAGTTTTACAGAGTTTAAGGCATAACTGAACTCATTGATGGTGTAACCATCTCTACGAATTGTATGATTGGTTCTGGATATACACCGATTGTTACCATGAAGATGATTGAGAATATCATTACACCTACAATTGATGCTGGTTCTTTGACACGTTTTTCTGTCTCACCTTCAAAGTACATCTTTCTCATAATCCAACCATAGTATGCTAGAGATAGTGCACTGTTGAGAACTCCTGCTACTGCAAGCCATGGAGCCCACCATACTGCACTTGTTGCATCAATGGCAGAACCAAACAGCATAAGCTTACTCCAGAATCCGTTAAGCGGCCAAGTCCTTTCAATTTGTCTAGATGTGTAACTGCAAGTGTTGTAACAATTCCGGCAACTGCGATAAATGCAGCACCCTTCATTACAGCGTGGTTTAGTATATGGAATAATGATGCCTGCAATCCCATTCCCGTATATGGCGCAAGTGAGATACCAATCAGTATGTATCCTGCATGACCAATACTAGAGTACGCAAGCATTCTTGTGAGATTCTTTTGCATGATTGCTGCAACGTTACCAATGGTCATTGTCATTATGGCAATTACGCCAAGTGCCAACGTCCAGTCTAAGTTTAGTGCCGCAGCACCCATAATTACAATTCTTAGTGCGGCTGCAAATCCTGCTTTCTTTGTACCTGCTGCTAGTAAGGCAGTGATGGTTGGTGGCGAGCCTTCATAGGTATCTGGAAGCCACATGTGGAATGGGACAAGTCCCATCTTGAATCCAAATCCAGCAATAAACATACCAATTGCAAGTAATCCAAGTGGTAGCATGTCTGGAGATAGGTTTGCAAATCCGTAAATGACATCACCGATGTTTGTAGAACCAGTAATTCCGTATGCAAGTGAGATACCGTAAATTATGATACCAGAAGATAATGCTCCAAACAAGAAGTACTTGATTGCTGCCTCGTTTGATGATGGGTTTTTCTTGTTAAATCCTGCTAGGATGTATGTTGGGATACTCATCAACTCCCATGCGACAAATAGCATTACAAGGTCAGTTGCAAATGCAATCAAGACCATACCGATGCTGGATAGTAAGATTAGTGAGAAGTAAATTGCTGGATTTGACTTCTTTCTCATGTAGTTGAAAGAGCCAGCTACTGTCATTATTGAGACAATGAGCATTGCAATTGCAAAGAATGAACCAAAGCCATCATCAACAAGTACATCTTCAGAGAAGATTGCTGCAGGAGCTAGGTTATCGTCATAGAACTGGAATATTACAAAGCCGAGTGCTAGTAGTAATGCGCCAAATGCAATTGCACCATAGAATGTGGAACTACCACGTTCTTTTCTTACAACGTTGATTACAGGAATAATCATTCCGGCAACGCCTAAGATGACCATTAAAATGATTGGAGTCGAAGTTAGTTCTATCATCATAAACACCTATAGTAACAATATCAGGACTACGAAGAGCAGTCCAGCTCCAAATATGTAAAGGTAAGATTGTGATACACCGGTCTGTGTTCCTTGAACAACTCTAGCACTCCAGCCTACGGCTTTTTCAAATCCGATGTTCATACCGGTATCGATTGCTGTGCGTTCAAAGTATCTCCAGATTCCGCGTGCGGCCCACAAAGGTGCAACTACAAATCCCCAGTAAACAAATGCGTTGAGATACCATCTGTTTAGGAATAGTTTGTGCATTGAATAGAAGAACAAGTTAGAGTTTACGAATTTGACAGGATCGACCCATCGTCCAATGTAGAATATGTAACCGAGACCAAATCCTGTAGCAAATGCAACTAGTGATGCACCCAATGCAACTGGGTTAAGTCCTGAAAGGAATCCAGGTAATGCAGATTCTTCTCCATAGTAGTGAGAGGAGTGAATTCCAAATGAGTGGTCTAGATATTCTTCAAAGAGATGATGTAGTTCTTCTTCTGCAGATAATCCGATTAATCCAATTCCAATTGTTAGTACAGCGAGAATTCCGTATGGAATCCACATTGATTTTGGTGCTTCATGTACGTGGTGACCTTCGCTTTCCATCTTTTCGATGTGTTTGCTGTTCTTTCCAAAGAAGACCATTCCAATCATTCTTGTTGTATAGAATGCTGTAATAATTGCAGTCAAAACTGCGATAATGAATAGAGGTAATGCCCATTCGTTTCCAGATTCATAAACTGTTGCAAAGATTGCATCCTTACTCCAGAATCCTGTTGTGATAAATGGTGCGCCCATTAGTCCAAGTCCTGCAGCCCACATGAATGCATACGTCTTTTTCATCTGTTTTTTCAGTCCACCCATATCTGTCATGAATCGAGAACCTACTACATGTAACAGCGAACCGGCTGCCATGAAGAGTGATGCTTTGAACATTGCGTGAGAGATTAAGTGGAAGAATCCAGCGGTGTAACCGTCAACATATTGTTGTGATAGACCTGCAACACCAAGTGCTAGCATCATGTAACCAATTTGTGAACCTGTTGAATATGCCAAGACTTTCTTGATTTCGGGGTTGACCATTCCTTGAGTTGCTAGTAACAAGGCAGTGATTGCACCAACCCAAGCGACAATTTCAAAGAATTGGTCTGCTAAGATTCCTGCGGCTGCTAATGCAAATACAATTGGTCCAATTCTTGCAACCAAGAAAACACCAGCCTTGACCGACAAATGCTGGAACTAACATGCCCTGAGCAGACATTTCAACTGCCCAAGCAGTATCGCCAATTAATTCTCTAAATCCAAAGGTTCCAGCATACATGAAGAGTAGTAACATTCCTGAAAGCATCATTACATCACCGACTTTGGTCATGATGAAAGCCTTCATTCCAGCGTGTGTTGGTGAGAAGTACTCCATTATTCCTAATGCGGTGCGGCCTTCTTGACCGACATGATCTTTCTTCTTATCGCGATACCAGAAGCTGATCAAAGCATACGATGCCAGACCTACTCCTTCCCATCCAAAGAAGACCTGTAAGAGATTATCAGATAGTATGATGAGTTGCATGGAACCGATGAAGAACATCATCCAGAACCAGAATCTTGTAATGTCTTTGTCTCCTTTCATGTAACCTGTGCTGTAACACATGATGAGGAAGGAAATCCATCCAACGACATTTGCCATTATGACAGAGAGAGGATCTGCAAGGACACCTGCTTTGAGACCGATTGCATCAATCCACATTATTTGATGATGAATCTCATGTGCCTGCAGTGCCATTGGGAATAAGGTTGCTGCAGAAATTGCACTCATTGCTGCAAATGCAACTGCAACTCTACCTGTAGATAATTTTGAGAATTTGCCAACTGCTGGAATAATCATTGCTGCTGCAAATGGAAGTAGCCAGATTAGCCAGACGTTTAGTTCAGTTACAGGAATTCCAAAGAAGTCGTATGCCATAGCCTATACCCCCATCACTCCTTGCATGTAAGGCATAATTTGTCCAAGGAATACGTCAGGATAAATTCCTACAACTATAGTAAAGCCTGCTAGAACCATCATTGGTGCAAGCATGTACCAACTTCCTTCTTTGACATTTTGTAAATTCTCAGGTAATTTTCCAAAGAATACTCTCTTGAGCATCCATAGAATGTAAGACATTGTCATTACAGTAGCAACTAATCCTAATGCAAACATGAGACTTCGTATATCATTTCCTTCTGAAACTGCAGTTTCTAGTGCGCCATAGAATACCATCCATTCTCCCATGAATCCGCTTGTTGGCGGAACGCCCATGATTGTTAGACCTCCAATTACTGCACAAACTGCAGTGATTGGCATTTTACTTGCAAGTCCACCAAGTTTCTTGAAGCTTCGTGTACCAACTTGGACAATGATTACACCTGCAGTCATGAAGAGGAGTGCTTTACCTAGACCATGAGAGACATACATCATCTCAGCGCCGGCAAGACCATAAGTTGAAAATGAACCGATTGCAAACAGCAGATATCCCATCTGACTGATACTAGAATATGCAAGCATTCGTTTGAAGTCGTCTTGCATGAGAGCCATAGCACCACCATAGAACATTGTAACAACACCCCAGATGTTTAGCATGATTGAGATGTCGCCGTATGTTTGCGGCAGGAACTCTACAATTAATCTGAATAATCCATATGCTCCAATTCCGATCATGGCTGGAGATAACAGTGCACTGATTGGCGTTGGTGCCGCACCGTGCGCATAAGGCAACCAAACGTGGAAGATGAATGCTGCCAGTTTTACACCCAATCCTAAGATGATGGCAACTGCGGAAATTACCAGTATATCGGGATCAATTGCTGCTTCAGAGATATCTACAAAGTCAAAGCTTCCAACGCTAAGACCGATTGCTAAGAAGCCAAGTAGTAAAACGACTGCACCGACGTGAGTCCAAAATAGGAATTGTAAAGCGATTCTTCTTCTGTTTCCGTCACCATAGAAGGCAACTAAGAAGAATGATGGGATGAGCATTACCTCAAAGAAGATGTAAAATTCAATCAGGTTTGTTGCAAGAACTGTACCAAGCATTCCCATGGCAAAGACCAGGAACATTGCAAAGTACAGACCAGATTGATGGTTGACATATTTCTTTAATGCTGTAGAATCAACTACTGCAGTTGTTTGACCGTCAGTGGTTGTGTTTTGGTGATAGTGTTCTTTGAATAGTTCTTCGAATTTGTGAACCATGTATGGTTTTGAGTATAATGCAAGAACTGTACAAAGTACGTAAATGATTATTGCAAATGGTGTAGCAAGTCCATCTAGTAAGAAACCAAACTCACCAAACATTGTAGTCCATGGATAATGTTCTTCGTATGTTCCTCCTAGTGCGGCATTTATCAGAATGACTGTGCAGTATAACAATAGACCAAAGGTAAACCAGGTTGCAGGAGTGGCTCCATAGTTTCTGCCAATCAGATATGCAACTGGAGATAGTAACAGTGGCAAAAATACCGCCTGTAGAAGAACAAATTCCATTATCCTTTCAAGCTCCTAAAGTCTGCAATATCGATATTTTTGTACATACGATATGCTACAATGATTAATGCAAGTCCTACTGCAACTTCTGCTGCAGCGATTGCAATTGAGAATAATGCAAGTGTTTGTCCACCGCTGTGTGGCATAAATCTGGCAAATGCAACTAGGTTTAGGTTTGCTGCGTTTACAATAATTTCAACTGCAAACAACATACGAATTGCATTTCGTTTTACTGCTAAACCATAAATTCCAATACCTAACAAGGCAATGGATACTAATACAAACTCAATCAGTTCGTTGCTCATTTTCTACCGTATCCTCCCTACGTGCTAATACTAATGCCCCCATAACGGAACCTGCTAAGATTAATGCCATTAAGACCAATGCTGGCCAATAATATGTCAAAAAGTCACCACCGATTTCTCTAAAGTCAACTGGGTCAGAGTCTGTGCTGATTGATTTAATTCCTGAATCCATAATGATTGCACCCAATGCCAAAATTACAATTAGCATCAAACCAATTCCTGCAAACTTTCTTTTCGGATCCTCGATTTTTTTGAAGATGAGTTCTCTTTTTACGAGCATGACAGTAAATAGAATAAGAACAGCGATAGAGCCAACATAAACTGCAAGTTGGAACATTGCAACAAATGGAGAGTCTAACATTACATAGAATCCTGCTACACCACCTAATGTTCCCATTAAGGCAATAGAACCATAAACAAGTGAACGCATTTCAAGTGCTGCAATTGCTGAACCGATAGTTAGTACAGATATGGCTAAGAATAGTGCATCAGCCATGTCTAGCGCCCCGTTTATCGATAATGAGCTCGGAATCCTGCTGAACCTGTGGTTTTACCTGTAGTTGAGCAGGGGTGTAGATTAAGCCCTCTTTAGTAAATGATGATAATTCATAGTCATTTGACATGTACAATGCATAGAAAGGACATGCATCAACACATAGTCCACAAAAGACACATTTTCCGTAGTCAATTTGTGGCATGATTGCTTTTTTGTTTTGGCCCCAACTGTCTGGAACCTTTACCATTGCGATTGCTTCGGCAACACCTTCACATGCTATAGAACATAGTTGGCATCCGGTACAGTGATCATGGAATAACATGTGTCTTCCTTTTAGACCTGCAATAGCAACACCTGATGCTGGATCAAATTGATATCCATCTCCGACAAATTTCAATTTTTGTTCAGGATATCTTAAAGTAAAACGTTTGACTGCGAGATGTTTAACACCAGAGTTTAATGCTTTGATAATTCCAGTTGCAGTTCCCATTACATTATTCCTCCAGGTCCAAGTACTCCAGCGTACACCAATCCGAGTGCAATAAAGATGTTAACGAATGCTAAACCGATTAGTTTGTACCAACCGATGTGGAGTAACATGTCAATTCTAATTCTTGGGAAAACACCCCTTGGTAGTAAGATAAAGAAGATTACTGCAACTGTTTTGAGAACAAACCAGATTACACCGTTAATCAAGAGCTGCCCGCTCGTATACTGCAGCTCGCCTTGCTCTTGCAGGACCCATTCGTTAGGATCTTTATCAAACAGAGGTAATCCAGGAGCAAAAACTGTCAATACAGGATCGCCCTTAAAGTTTGGAATTGGAGTTCCTGTAGTAATTAATTCAGTTTCTAATGGAGGCCAGAACATTGGTCCAGTCCAGCCGCCTAAGAAAATTATTACAAATAATGCTGCAAATGCATACAGTTTGAGGTATGAACCTAGTTGTACCAATCCATACATCATTCCAGAAAATTCTGTTAGCCATCCTGCTACAATTTCACTTTCTGCTTCAGGAAGATCAAATGGAATTCTTTCAAGTTCGGCTAACATTGCAGTAAAGAAGACAATTGCACTAATTGGCAAGAAGATAATCCACGGGAAGTTACTTTGAGATTCAACAATCTCACTGAGGTTTAGCGTTCCAGTGAGAATTACGACACTAAGAAGTGACAAGATAAGTGGAATTTCAAATGATACCATTTGGTGAAGTGCTCTGATTCCACCAATGAATGGGAACTTGCTGTTAGCAGACCATGCTGAAAGAATTGTAATGATTGGGAAGAATCCGATTACTGCAAATACTGCAAGTAGACCTACATCCAAGTCTGCAACAACCCATCCGCCAGGTGCTACAGGGATTAATGCTACAAATGCTGCTGCGGTTCCAACAAACAAGACAGGTGCTGCCCAGAACAATGGTTTGTCAGCTTTTGCAGGAATAATGATTTCTTTTGAGATTAATTTCAAGCCGTCTCCTGCTAGTTGTAAGAGACCCTCAATTTTTCCACAGTAAAATGGTCCTACACGAAGTTGTAGTTTTGCAAGCATCTTTCTTTCAACAAAGATTGTTCCAGCAGCGATTAGTGCTGCGAATCCAAATCCTGGGAATGCTGCAATTCTAAACAAATCAGAGTAAAGTAGAGATTTAATCAGAGGAACCTGCATTGTCGGGTTGAATAGCCACGTAAACGCCAAGAAGGCAGTTAACAGCTCACCGTCAATTACTGGCAAGTCCATGTAGAAGAGAACAATTTGGATTAATGGTATTCCAGCTAGAGTAACAATTGTTAGAATCCAAAATGCATTATCAAAGATTCCCTTAAGGAAGTATCCTAGACGGAATTTTGGTGCAATAACAGACATTTATCGGTCAGCCTCCACTGGCCAATAGTTTAGACTCCAGTAAACTGCTGGCATGTTTCCTAGTTTTTCTCCTTTAAGCAAGTATGGTAATGCAATTAAGTTTCTAAATGAACCAACGCTGAGTTTTAGTCTGTATGGTTCAGGTTTTTCTTTAGATACAATGTAACAACCGGCTGCACCTCTTCCACTTTCCACTCTACGGTATACTTCATCAAGTCCACCTTTTGGATTTGGTTTTAGTTTTGTTCTAATTGAACCAGATTTTGGCATTTTTTCTAATGCTTGTCTAATAATATTACAGCTCTCCAACATGTCAAGCCATGGAACTTTAGAACGAGCATAAGAATCACCTGCTTTGAGTACGTTTGTGTGCACATCTAGTTCATCATAGACATCGTATGGTTCTTTGACTCTAACATCGTAATCAACACCACTTGCACGCAAAACAGAACCTGTAGTACCTAAACGAATTGCATCTTCTCTAGATAAGACACCGGTATCTTCGGTTCTTGCTTTTAGAATTGGATTATCATAAAATATGTCGCCGTATTCTTTGATACGTTTTTCAAAGTAGTTTACTTGACGCAAACAGACATCTTCAAAGTTTGCAGGAACGTCGTTTCTTACACCGCCTGGAACAAAGTATGCATGTGTTACTCTTGCACCAGAAATTTTTTCCATCAAGTCAATGAAAAGTTCTCTGTCTCCTGCAGGCCACATGAACATTGTAGAGTGACCAAGGAAAATTCCATAGATGGCAAGCCAGTATTGAATATAGATACATCTGTTTAGTTCGGCTGCTATAACTCGTACGTATTTTGCACGCTCTGGAACTTCAATTCCTACCAAGTCTTCAACACCCAAAACGTATGGATATAAGATATTACATGAATCGTGAATTACAGGTCTTTCCAAGTGTGGAATGTTTGTGATGTAGTTTCTTGATTCAGCCATTTTTTCTTCACCTCGGTGAACGTAACCAGGATCAGGGTCAGCATCAACAATGTAGTCACCATCAATCTTTACAATAATTCTCATGTGGCCTGAACCAGGATGTTGTGGACCAACATTGAGAGTCATGATACGGTCGTCTACATTTTCTACTTGTAGACCCGGAGGCATTTCTTTAGTTGGTATTACTTCGGCCATTTTATCTTCCTTTATTCTTAAAGTCCTTTCTTAGCGGAGGTAAATCTGCCCAGTCTTCAGGCAGTAGTAAACGTCGATTATCAGGATGACCTTCGAAATAAACGCCAAGCATCTCAAATACTTCACGTTCGTGAAACTCAACACTGTAAAACATATCTCTTAAACTTGGTAATTTGGTGGAATCATTTCCTGGGTTTGGCGTTTCTTCACGTGGAGCTCTGGTTGCAAGAGCAAGTACTTGTTTAGAATAAGCAGGGTCAGTGTAAGACCCCAAGTGGTATGTTACACCAATTTCTTTTTCGTCAGGAAAATCAACACCAGATACAGACTCTGCATGGTCAAATGGAGTGTTATCTTTGATAAATTTTGCAACATCAATGATTTTTTCTTTTTTAACATTAAGTCTAGTTCTATTTTCTTTAATGTATTCAACTTCTACATCATCAGAAAATTGATTTGCGATTTGATCAACGTATGATTTTTCAAATGCTGGTGCAGTATCTTCAACTTTTTCAGGTGTTGTTTCTTTTTTAGGATCTTTTGGAGGAGATTTCGTTTCAGTGGTACTCATAATTTTTTACCTATCTAGCCTTCATCCTTTTGATTTTTTCTTGCAACAACATGCATCCTTGAATCAAGGTTTCAGGTCTAGGAGGACAACCAGGAACATACACATCAACTGGAAGAATTCCGTCAATTCCAGGTAGCACATTGTATGAATCAAAATACAAACCACCAGTAATTGCACATGCTCCCATTGCAATTACATATTTTGGTTCTGGCATTTGATCATAGACTAATCTTAGTCTTGGTGCCATTTTTCGTGTAATGGTTCCCTGTACAACGACAAGATCACACTGTCGTAATGATCCAAAAGCTTCGATGATACCGAATCTTTCTACGTCGTATCGTGGACTCGATGCTGCTCCGAACTCTACACTACAACATGCAGTTTCAATGTGTACAGGCCATAATGACCACATTCGACCCCAGTTGATTGCCATTCCTAATGGTTGATCAACTGCTTTGTACAAAATGTCGCCAAGTTTTCCTACAAACACATTTGCGTTTTGTGGTGTTACAAGTTCTTTTAACAACTTAGTCCCTCACCTTGATAGTTTTTACTAGTATATAGAATTACCATATGTCTTTCCTCTTTGATTGGTACAGTGCATATGCCATAGCGGCAAACATAATTCCTAAGAATGCGATAATTGGTAAAGTGGCAGTTCGTGGCAAGTCCAAAAGGGTACTTCCCCATGCATACAAGAAAATTGCCATTACATCAAAAATGACAAACATCAAGACGTATGCATAATACTGCATCATGAAATGGGTACGACCAGCGCCGGATGGAACTTGACCACATTCCATTGGGAGGGTCTTAACGGGATTTGGTTGTTTTTTGTTCTCCGGGGAGATCATTCGAGATATGATTAAGGCAGGTACCATCGCGGCACATGCAAAGCCGAACATTAGCAAAACGTTGCTGTATGAACCTACACTCTCGCCAACCAAGTTAAACCGACTCCCTTCGGTCAAAATATAAAGCTATAGAGATTTTTTTCGATCAAAAATTGATTTTTTCCAAAGTCCCGTAAATTGATATACAACAAAAAATGAGGATTTCTATGGCAGTCAATGTGGGAGATCAAGCACCAAAATTTGAGCTAGTAGACGGGGATCTGAAATTTAGATCTCTAGACGAATTTAAAGGCAAAAAAGTTGTTATTTCATTTTTTGTTGCAGCAAGTTCTCCTGTATGTGAAGTAGAACTTTGTACATTCAGAGATTCACTAAACGATATTTCAGAATTGGGTGCACAAGTTATTGCAATCAGTAATGACGGACCATTTGCAAACAAGGCATTTGCAGAGAAAAATAACTATAATTTCCCAGTGTTAGGGGACTATACAAGTAAAACAATCAAAGATTATGATGTTTTGTTGCCGGATCTATTACACGTAAAAGATTACAATGCTGCAAAGCGTTCAGTTTTCATCTTAGATGAAGAACACAAAGTAATTTGGAAATGGGTTTCTGAAGATCCATTAAAAGAACCAGATTACAGTGAAATTATGAATGTGTTAAAATCAAACTAGTTATTCTATATCTGCAATAACATCATTTTTGTTAACAGAGTTACCTTCTTTGATTTTGATACCTTTGACTATTCCATCTTTTTGTGCTTTAACTGCAACTTGCATCTTCATTGACTCTAAGGTACAAACAGTGTCACCCTTCTTTACTTCTGCACCATCTTCAACATCAATTGATACAACTTTTCCTGGGATTTGGCTGCGCAAAGTAGATTGACCGCCACCAGATTCAGCACCGCCAGAGTTTTTGAAAACAACATCATCAAGATGTGAATTCATGTTTACAGAGATTGAGGAGCCATCAAGAACAAAATTCATCTCTGAAGTTTGACTGTCAACATATCGAACTGAATGGAATTCATTATTCAAAACAAATTCCATGACATTTGGATCTGTGTGAAGGATTTTTACTACATATTCATTTTCTTTAATCTTGATTTTGTATTCATCTTGAGATAATTTCTCTAAGATTTCACCGTCTATGACTTCATCACTATCTTGAACTTTGTATTTCATTTTTACACACTACCTCTCTCCACCCATGTAGAGAGTCCATCTGTGTCACCAGAGTTCTGGGATTTGACTTTGCTTTTATAGAATTCAGAGTGCATAATTGCTGAAGCAATAGCAGGAATTTGTTTTTCCTTTCTGGCTTCAGTTAGATCTTTTTCAAGTTTGTCAATCATGTCATATCTCTTTAAGAAATCAGTTGATAGTTGACCATTCTTGTATTCTTCTGAATTTAGAATAGTTTTGTATAATGGAATTGAAGTCTCTACTCCTTGAATGTCAAAGTCATTTAATGCATTTAGCATTTTGATTCTTGATTCATCAAATGTTTGTCCCCAGGTACAGAGTTTTGCCATTAATGAATCATAGAATGGAGAAACAGTACAACCAGGATACAAGTATGTATCACATCTTACATTTGGTCCAGAAGGAATTGTAACATATGGAACAGGACCCTGATACCATTTCAGATATTGGATGTTCTACTTGCAATCTTGCGTTAATTTCAATAAAGTAAAATTCTCCACTGTCGGCTCTCAAGAATTCAGCAGTTCCCAAATTAGTGTAATCAACTGCTTGAGCTGCTTTTACAACTAATGCACCAATTTCTTCTCTTTTAGCTTCATCAACTACAGGAGATGGAGTCTGTTCGATTAATTTCTGGTTTCTTCTTTGAATAGAACATTCTCTTTCAAAGAGATGGACAGTGTTTCCGTGTTTGTCTCTGCACATCTGGTATTCAATGTGTCTTGTTTTTTCAAGGAATTTTTCAACAATAATTGCAGATTTTCCTACTGCAGCAATTGATTCAGATGTAACAGTTGCAAAGCCTTCTTGTAATTCTTTATCATTAGTAACTAGTCGAATTCCACGGCCTCCTCCACCATAAACGGATTTCAAAAGTACAGGATAACCAATGTCATTTGCAATTTTTTCTGCTTCGTCTGCATTTTCTACTATTCCTGGACTTCCAGGTACGGTTGGAACTTCAGCTTTTAGCATTGCAGCTTTACAACGCATCTTATCACCACAGAGATTCATCGAGTCTGCAGATGGTCCTATAAAGTTGATTTTGTTCTTTTCACATAATCGTGCAAAGTCATCATTTTCTGAAAGGAATCCATAACCAGGATGTACAGCATCAGAACCAGAAGATAGCATGACATCAAGGATTTTTTCTTGGTTTAGATAGCTCTTTGCAGGAGCAGCCTCACCAATGTAGTATGACTCATCGGCAGTCTTTACGTGAAGTGAGTTTGTATCCTCATCAGAATATACTGCCACGGTTTTGATTCCTAGTGCTTTACAGGTCTTCATTACACGAAGGGCGATTTCTCCTCTGTTTGCAATTAGTACTTTCTCAATCATGATTAATCACAGGTTGATATTTCCATGTTTTCTAGGAAGTTGTTTATCACGTTTGTTGCTAAGCATTTCAAGTGCTTTAATTAGCATTGGGCGTGTTTCTGCTGGATCAATGACGGTATCAACTGTACCATTTGATGCAGCAACATAAGGATTAGCAAATTTTTCTGTGAATTCATCTTTTAATTTTGTTAATAGTTCTTCAGGATTATCAGCATTAGCCAAGTCTTTTCTGTTCATGATTTTTACAGCACCTTCTGAACCAAGTACGGCAATCTGTGCAGTTGGCCATGCATAGTTGATATCGGTTCTTAGATTTTTACTTCCCATTGCAATGTATGCACCACCATATGCTTTACCAATTACAATAGTAATTTTTGGAACAGTTGCTTCACAATATGCGTATAACAACTTGCTTCCGTGTCTAATGATACCGTTGTGTTCTTGGTTTGAACCTGGCATGTAACCAGGAGTATCAACTAAAGTGATAATTGGAATTCCATAACAATCACAGAAACGAATGAATCTTGCAGCTTTGTTTGATGAATCAATGTCTAATGCACCTGCCAAGAACATAGGTTGGTTTGCAACTACACCTACTGTTTTTCCATTCATTCTTCCAAATCCAACAACTACATTTTGTGCGAATAGTTCATGAATTTCAAAGAATTTGTTATCATCTAAAATTGAATATATGATTTCTTTCATATCGTATGGTTTTAGTGAATCTTCTGGAACAATGTTTATGAGGTTATTATCTAATCGGTTTGGATCATCAGATGTTTTGGTTGTAGGAGGAGCTTCAGAATTATTTTGTGGAATGTATGATAGTAGATTCTTGATGTAATCCATACATTCGTATTCATTTTTTGCAACAAAGTGTGCTACACCACTTTTTGTACCGTGAGTCATTGCACCACCCAAGTCTTCAAATGAAATTTCTTCTCCTAAGACAGTCTTTACGACTTCAGGACCAGTTACATACATTGTTCCTGCTTTCTCAACCATGATAACAAAGTCAGTCATTGCAGGAGAATATACTGCACCACCTGCAGAAGGTCCAATGCTTGCAGTAATTTGTGGAACTACACCAGATGCAAGTTCGTTATGATAAAAGATATCAGCAAAACCATCTAGACTAAGAATTCCTTCTTGAATACGTGCACCACCAGAATCTGCAATTCCAATGATTGGGCAACCGTTTCTTACTGCATGATCCATAAGTTTTGTAATTTTCTTGGCACCCATCTGACTTAGTGTACCACCAAGAACTGTAAAGTCATAAGCAAAAACATAGACCTGTCTTCCATTAACAGTTCCATATCCACCAACTACACCATCAGTGAAAAATTTCTTTTTTTGCATGTCATATTCGTAATAATGATGAGTTACCATTGCGTCAAGTTCGACAAAACTACCCTCATCACACAAGAGGTCAATTCGTTCTCTTGCAGTTAATTTACCTTTGTCATGTTGGGCTTTGATACGGTCTTGGCCACCTCCCTGAACAGAGGTTTTTTTGTTATTGAGATATTCATTTAGTTTTTCAGAGTGCATGCCGCGATTTTTCCGAATATTATATCATATATTAATTTAAGTAGAAAAAAGAGAATTTAGTTTTTTAAGTTCAATAATGAGAATTTCTTTTTTAATGATTTTTGATATGTGTCGTATGAATTTCCCAGTCCTTCGCATTTTTTACAGATACATAATTGAGAGACAGTTGAGCGATCACAGTCGTCTTGAAATTCACATTGAGAACACCCTGCAGAACCATCACATACAATACATTTGAGATCCTCAGTTTCAACACATTTTTCATGTTTTACTCCAAGACCCTTTGACCATAAGCCAATTTCATTTACAGCGATTTTTTCATTGCATACAATACAAGTGCCCTCAAACTTCATTGCAATTTTTCTCCAGCTCATCTTAACAATTCAATCTCCTTTTCAAGTAATTCCTCGTATGTCTCTTCAAATTCTAATTCAAAAGAATCGTTTTCCTTTAGTGTTAGAATGAATGGAAAAAAGAATGTGGCAAAGGTACTGTTTGATATGTGAAGTTTTTCAGATAAAGTGTTTGCAATTGCTTTAATTTTTGCACCATCCCAACGTAATCTATTCAATAATGGCCATGAAAGATTATACTGAGTGTATCTAGCTGAAGAATCTTTTTCGTAAAGTGATAGTAAAATGGAGTCAAGATATCTTAGTAATCTCCAGTTTTGTGTTTTCATAATTTTTCCATAAAGTAAATCAGCCTCAGAGATTACTTCCAAAGATTTTGACATTTTTTCTGGAGACATATTACTTGTAACAATACTTGAATAAAATGCATTGATTTTTTCTCTAGGATCAATTCGTAGTGAAAACAAAACGACTCTAGCTTCTTCAAGTGACTGAGATTTGAAAAAGGCGTTTATTCCATCTTCAATGTTTAGAGATTCAAATGACTTTTCAGTATTAGGCTCAAATCCAGTAACCAATGCTTGAGCAGAGTTGATCATTGAACGAATGTCACCTTGTGAGTCGGTGATTAATTTTACTAAACGACCTGGATTGATTTTTGCATTTTCTTTTTCCAAGATCATGTTAAGGTATAGTTTCAAAAATCTAGGAGATAAAGGACTAATCTGTAGGGTTTTCACAACCTTTTTGATTTTTTTCATTTTATCAGAAGAATCATAGTTTCCTGCAAGAATAATTGGGACTGTCGGTTCCTTTAAGATGTTGATTAATGCTTCAACTCCACCATAGTCAGAACGTCCATGAATTCCATCTACTTCATCGATGAATATCATTGGTTCACCAAGAACGGTTTGGTTTCCAAGAACAGGAGTTAGTATCTCTTGGATATTTTTTTTATTTCTAACATCACTTGCATTTAGACTAATCATATCATAACCAAATTGTTTTCCAGCAAGAAAACACATCGTAGTTTTTCCAATTCCAGGAGGACCAACTAATAATAGTGGTTTTGTGCCTTTTTTCCATTTTGCAAACCATTCAACAAATTGTTTTCTTGCTTCTTCATTTCCAACCATATCAAAAATAGTTTGAGGTCTATATTTTTCTGACCACATCATTTCTATCACTTAGTAGGAAGATTTTGCTGAAGTTCTGACCAGATATTTTGTTCTTGGAGTTTTTTGTACCAAAATAGGTTGTAATGTTCTACAGTTAGGAACAAAAATTCTAAGAATTTTCTATGTGAAAAGTTGTCTGGAAGTTCTTCAAGTGCAGAACGTGCATCATTTAGATATGATTCACTGTGTTTCATGGTCTCTTCAAATCCACTTTTTACGTCATTCATTTTCAATGAGTAAAATAATGGCCATGATGGAATCTTTGCAGCCTTGTCACGTATACTATCTTCAATTTCATTTCCACAGCCAACAGATTCTGCTGCTTTTGCCATTCCAGTATAGAATATTTCGGCGAGTGGTCCACGATTAAGTGCCATGTTTCTTCCTGCAGTACCCATCACTGAACGATATTTTTTGTAGCTTTCAACTAATTCTTCTTCAGTGATTGATGTTGGTTTGTCTTTTAGCTTTGTATCAAGGTACTGACCAATTCTTGCTTGTTTGAATCCTTCTTCAAATTCTTTTAGTACATCTTCTCCACCCTTAGAGATTTTTTCTCTAGCTAATTTGAGAATGTAAGGATTCATCAGTTTGTAATCATCAAGATATTCCAGATCCTCATCTTTGTCAACTATACGGTCCATTGGCTCACTCAAATCTATTGCAATGATATGACCATCTACAATATCTTCTCGCATGTTTGAATTTGGATCATCTTTGAAATAATCAGTTGATGCATCAAAAAGACCATTGAATACAGGAAATGTCATTTTTACAAAATTAGAGTTCAATATTCGAAGAACTCTATCGTGTAATGTGTCAAAATCTTCTAGTTTGGATTTGATAGGATCGATTTCAGACGCATTAAGAATAATTTCAGTAGAACCAACCTCTTCGGCAAATGCTTGTTGTGTAGAGTTTGGATTATCATCAGAGTTTATCTGATCAAACAAATTTTTTGCAAATCTTTTGGCAAATTCTGGAAAAGTTGTTTCTGCTTCTTCTTTGTATTGATTAAATTGTTTGAATCCCTTTGATTTGAAAAGTCCTTGTTTGATAATTTGTTTTCCAGGTTTGGTACCCATCAAAGCGCCTTTGCTGAAAATTGATTCGTCTTTTCCACTCACAAAAGATTGTTATCAAATTGCTATTTATGCCTTCAAAGATCTAAACTACAATCTTCTAAATTCAGCAGCGCCTTTTTCTGTAATTCTTAATTGAATTGATTTTCCAAAAGGACCACTTTTTTCAACAGGTTTCATTAATCCTCTCTTTTCAAGATCTTGTAGAATTGTATCAAGGTTACCTGTAGAGAGGTTTGCTCTTTTTTGTATCTCCTCAAATTTTGAAATATCAGTCATTAAAAGACCAAGAACTATTTTTTCTTTAGGCCAATTTTTTGTTGAAAATTGTTCTTTTTTTGATGATTCTTGAAAATTATCTGGAGATGATTCTTGGAAGAAATTTCCTCGTGGCGCATCAGATCTTGGCGTATCAGGTCTCGCCGAAATATTTTCTTTGTAAGCACCACGTCTTAACAATCTAGGAACTATTCTGGCTAGAGGTATTATTAGAAATATTAGTAAATAGATCCAAGAATAATTTTCTTCCATGATATATCAATAATGTTCAAAAGTAATAATGTATGTGTTTTTTTCTATTGAGATTTCTCAAAAACTCGATATTCACCAATTATAGAACTACATTTGTGGCATGTGTACTGACCACGTTCAATTAGAATCAAGCCATCAGCAACAGGCTCATTTGGTTTTTCTTCAATTTGATATGCGGTAGGGCCATCAAATTCAGAATTACAACTTTTACAAAAGTGTTTTAACATTTTTGAAGGATCTAGTTTTTCTAATGATGCAAGAAAATGTTTATCAATATTTGGAACCAATTTTGATTTCGTAACTTCTTCATCAGTTAGTTCAGCATTTACCCAACCACCTGAACCTTGTAATTCTATTGCCGTCATTGTAAATTATTTTTTTACAACATGAATAAAGACGTTTTCAAGAAACCTAAGTGTTATTCAACTTAAATTATCCATGAAATTTGAAATTGCATGAATACAAATCAGATACTTAGAGAGGCATCAAGGAGAATTTATGATGCGGTTAAAGATTTGTAATAATGGATGCAATTGATGGTTCTGCAAATGCAGTTAGAGGAGTACCATTTTTCTGTTCATCATTAGCATTTGCCACAGAAAATAAACTTAGTTCAATTACTGATGGAGTAATTACAAATCTGTCAACAGGGGAGATGTATTGGGCATCGAAAGGAGAAGGTGCCTTTTTAGATGAAAAACAAATTACAGTTCATAAACAAACACCACTATACAAAATAGTTGGAGTAAATACTTCAGGGGCATCACCAGAAATTATGAAAAAATTGCAACCCGTATTTGAGAATCATAGTCATACAAGACATTTTGGTGCAAATGCATTAGAGATGGCAATGTTTGCACAAGGTTTGATGGATATTTTTATCGACTTGAGAGATAAAATAAGAATTCAAGACATAGCAGCAGGATACATAATTGTTAAAGAAGCAGGAGGTTTACTTTTAGATGCTGAGTTTAACTCACTTGATGCAGATTTGAGTTATGATACAAGAGTCTCGTTTATAGCTGCGGCTACTCATGAAATTCTAGAGGAAATATTTCCAAATAAAAATTAAGTTTTATCCGTAGGATTCGTATTTGACTTCGAATGTTCCATCTTCATGTGGATTGTCTCTATTAACAAATCCTCTAGGAGCTACATAATCCATTACTCCATCAATTGTTCCTTGATATCCACAGATGTAAATTCTAGTATTCTCAGGAGTTACTTTTTCTCCAACTAGTTCATCTAGTGGGGAAACACCTTTTGCGTTTTCTTTGAAGAATGATTCGACTCGCCCAGTTTGACCGTTCCAGGACCTATTGTAGTACTCTTTTGGTCTACTAATTGCAGATCTGTAAAGAAAATTCCATTTGTCAGTACCTCTTTCTTTACTTTCATTTTCAAAGTCTGTAAGAAGACGTTTGTAACTAAGTTCATCGACGTAACTTGCTCCGTGCAAAACTACAAGTTGTCTTTTATCATTAGTGTCATGGAAGTGATGAGCAAATGCAATGAATGGTGCAAGACCAGTTCCACCGCCCACACATACTACTCTTCTGTTATCAGGTGTACCGTCAGGATATTTATCTTCTATAATTAGATCGTCGCCGGTAGGATCACCGAGTAATACTTCATCTCCAACGCTTAAGTAAAATAATTCAGTTGTAACTCTTCCAGGTAGTGGTTTCCTAACCCATCTAATTACAAATTCAAAATAATCTCTATTTTCTGCATGAGAGGCAATTGAATATGCACGCTTTACAATTTTCTTTTCTGCGGCAACTGGAAGCCCAATTGTGAGAAATTGTCCTGTTTTGTATTTTGGCATTCCAGTTTCAGGTACAAGACGGATCACAACTAGATCTTCTTTTAGTAATTCAGTATAGATGATCTTTGCTTTTACCTCTGCCATGT
>LULN01000141.1_pt1 | contig 22894 bp, 25 predicted proteins | sample 728131 | NCBI WGS metagenome assembly LULN01 (sample SAMN03860288, study PRJNA289734) | marine metagenome | biome: seawater column; feature: ocean; material: water; isolation source: Red Sea water column Station 149 - depth 100m | place: Saudi Arabia: Red Sea | collected 2011-10-15 | depth 100 m
GTAATCCAAGACTTACCAACACCTCGGAACGCCTGAATTTGAAGTCTTTTGGGACCATTCTGCAGGTAATCAGCAATTGCATACTGTGCTCGTGTAGGACTAGGAAGATCTAACTGATCCCACAAAGCTTGTAGGAACAGTTTAAAATCTTCTTGTAATGATGTTAAAACGTCTGTCATTATTTATTAAGTAACCGCTTTAATTGTTGCCTTATATTGTCTGGTATTCCTGTTTTAAAATTATCAGGCATAGGAATCCGTAATACGGTATCACCAGTTTCTATATCTACAATAATTAAATCTTTTAAATTAGATCTATCTGATTTTATAACAAAGTCTTTTGATTTAGGATAAAACCAATTTTCAATATTATCTTTAAATTGTCTAGCTAATTGGTTTCGTTGGATGAATATATTGTCAGCCTCATTACCAATATAACCTACTTTGTCCCACCATTTACTAGCATGAGTAATAGCAACATCATGTTCAACTGAAACAAACTGCTGACCTTTTGTTATTCTCATACCTTGAGCTTTAGCATCTTTAAGAGCTTGACTATTTTCTTTTGCTGCGTCAGCTTTCATTTTAGTATAAACCGAGGTAGATTTATGTCTTTTTCTTTTTACCACTCCTTTATCTTTTCTAGCTTGATTTTCTGCTACAGCTTGAACTGCTAATCTTCTTTGTCCAGTTTTAGTAGGTTTACTTCCTCCAGAAAGAACTTTTTGTGGTACACCTTCATATGACATAGTACCCATATCTTCTTTAAAAGCTTGGGAAATTTCTGAAGGAGGGATATCTGGATCATTTAATCTTTTACTATAACCAAAATCCAAAACATTTTTACGGAATCCAGTTCGACTTAATTCTGAACTTTTACGATCACCTACCCAAGATAAATCTTGAGGTGCTGTATTCTTAGAATCTGTATAGAACATGTCATCAATTCTATTCTCCTTTTGCTGAAGTTTTGCTTCACCTCTAAACCTTGTTAAAGATTGATTTAACTCTTCAAAAGCAGATAGCTTTACTTCCATGTTATCAGAACCAGCATTAATAAACATGTTCTTCCAACCTTCAGCTATTTCAGGTTCGTTTCTAATAGAACTAAGAATAGTCTTTTGATCTATTTTATTTAAATTCCCTACAATCTTTTGTGTTTTGGGAGGGATCTTAGCACCTCGAAATAACCTTTTAGTAAATTGAGAAACGACTTCTTCTACAACTGGAGCAGCGGCTTTAGTAACTACCTTTCCAACTGCCATGTTAGCCTCCTATTTTAAGTTTGCCTTTCTTATTTTTCTTTTTCTTTCTGTTAGCTTTCCATTCAGCATGTGCTTTACGTTTTGCAGCTAAACGATCTTCTGTCCATCCTGATTTTTTAAGATGTTTAGTAATACGTGTATCTTTACCAAGTTTGGTTCCTTTTCCACGTCTGTAATCTTTTAATGGATCTGGCTTTACTTTAGGTTTTGACCTTTCTTTTATTTTTTTATCTAACTGATCTTTAGTAACTTGTTTATACTGAGTCTTTTTAGCATCTTTCTTTTCTACTTTTTGTTCTCCTTTCTTTTCTCCTTTCTTTTCTCCTTCCTTAACGTCTTTTTTATCAAGTCCGTATTTCTTGTTAAATTCTTCTTTCGTTCCAGAAAACTCACCGGGTATTTTATGATTCTTTGGATTTACTTTTTTTTTCTTTTTCTGCCTTTCCTCCATTTCCTTGATGTATTTTTTAGAAAAACCTGACTTGTCAACCTCTCCGGATTTCTTTAGCTTTATTCTTTCTTTTCGTTCCTGTTCTCGTTTTTTCCACCTTTTAGGTGCATTTTTCATTCTGGTTAAAAGTAAATCTACTGGCATGATTATTAAGTGATGTAAAGTTTGTTTTTGTTTTTCTTTTTGGTACGACTCGCACGGTTGATAGATTTTTTTTGAGGTCTACCATCTGTAGTACTACCTTCATAATGAGCTGAATCTAATCCATCTCCATTACCGTAAGTACCAAGTTTACGGTTTAAACGGGTAGCATTTCTGGCAATTCTCTTGCCTTTTTCTGTACGTACATACGCTTTCTGTTGGGATATATGATTCCCATTAGCGTATTTAGGACCGCTAAATCTATGGTTACCTTTTGCCATACATCCTCCGAGTTACTAACTCTGGATCTACTTTAGGTATTAACTGATTTAACTTATCTAATGGGTTACCATCATAGGCGACACCACTAATATCATTAGCTTTTAACCAATCACAAGCTGCTTTTAAATCTTGTGTGGTTGCCTCGCCATTACGAACCCTATTAAGGAATTCGTTTGTGACAAGGTTATGCAGTTCATTAAACTGCTCTTCGTTAGCTTTGTTCATTTCAATTTATATGAGACAGGATCACGTGCTCCCGTGTTGGATGATATCCAAACGTGGCTCGCATCCAATCAAGCCAATTTCTACTACCCTTTTCCTGATTACATCGACGACATGATGGTACAACATTAGCGGTGACATCTTTGCCACCTTTACATTTTGGACGAACATGGTCGATAGTAAGGTTGTGTAATTCATGTAATTCTCCGCAATAAACGCATTGACAATTAAAGTGCTCTTTAATAGCTTTTCTCCAAAGCTTTTTAGCATCAGGACTTTGCATTGATATTAAATTTTGTAGATAATGTTCAGGTGAAGGTAGTAATGGAGTCATTAAAACTATTTAGAGGATACGAATATCTTAGTTTCAATAAGCTCTACAGCTGCATCATCTAGCTGATTATCTGTGGTAGCGACTAACTTTTTAAGAACATCCAAGATGAGTCTCTTAACTGAGTCTGACTTAGCAAAAGTTAGAATAATTGGTTTGAGTAAAGTAATCATTTTAATTAGGTGTTAGAATAATCCAAATTTTTTTTTGGGTTTAGGTGGTAATAATGCAGAAATAGGTACAATATCTTGACATAATACTTTCATCTTTGAATTAGGATGGAAAGTAAAACCTTTCTGTTGTAACTCTGCACATTTTAATGCTCGAACTAATTCATAGTCGAGTCTCATCTTTTCCTCTTGTCTTTTAGCAATATCCTTACATTGTTTTATAGATGCTCGATCTAATGGAACCATAAAGTTAATCTGGAAACCCCAGTTTTCTCCTTTAGTGTAACTATCTTGCTGAAGATTTTGAGTATCCTCATTCCATGATCTGGGTTCTGTATGATTACCCATATAGAATGGTGAAAATGTCATCGTACTTCCGTTGCAACTTATGTTAGGACCAAAGTATTGTCTACTTTGAGATCCATTGTTTTGAAATTGCACAGCCTGATTGGTGACATTTCCCGTCGCTGCGGCGACTGGATTAGATGTATTGTTCGTTTCGCCTTCGGCGTAAACAGGACTTCCTATTGAGAGAAGACCGATAAGGAAGTAGTAGTAGCGTTTGTGGTGATATTTCTTGTCACGTCTATCTGCTCTATTACTCCTGCAGCTCTGGTAACCGTCTCTAGCTGGAATGCGTCTCCAGCTGTTTGAATGTCGAATACCGTATCTGTTGCTGTTATTCCTCCAGATGTTGCGGAGGATGCTGTAACATTGCTTCCAGTCCAGCTGTCTAATTTGCCACCAAACACTTGAGTCTGGATAGTTTCTGTTACAGTTTGAGTTGTTGTTGTCGTACTGTTCATCGACCCTTGGGTGAACTGAGGTGTAACAGTATTCGCTCTTGCTACTGAGGGTGACAACAGAGCTAAGAGTATTAACCATTTTTTCATGCTTTTTCTGATTTCTTTGCCATTGGGCATTCAAGTGTTTTGTTATTATTACTTTTACCAGTAGTTAAACCAAATGTTGCTAAAGCTCCTGTAAAGACCGAAGCCACAAACGTAATGTCGGAATTACCAGATTTCTTAACCATTGGTATATCTACGTAGTTCATAGTAATAATAAAACCTGACCACACCACTACGCCAAGTCTAACAAAGGTACCTAAGATTTCTATCTGATGTTCCTTATCTTCAGCAACATCTTTTAGCTTACCTATTAGTCCTTTCTTTTTTTCTTCTGGTGGTTTTCCTTCCATTTGTTAATTTTACCTTGAATGAATTTTTGTAGTTTCTTCTTGATTTGATCAAAGAATGGTGTAGCTAGGGTGGTGGTTGCTACTGCTGCCACAGCTGCATAGGTTGCAGTTGCTACGACTTCAGCCGTTGGCAGAGGTAACTGTATATCTAATACAGGTATATCTAACTTAGGTGGAGGTTTAGTTTCAGTTTCAGTTTTTATTTCCTCAGTACCTTCTGGACGTTCAAGATCGCTGGGTGGAACGAATATCATTTTATAAGATGGAACGTCAGCTGTGGGTAGAGGAATGGATATTGTTTCTATATGTATTACGCTAGGGAGTTCGATTCTTGGAAGGTTTTCCATGATTTCTTCACCTCATCTGTCCAAACTGCATCACATACAGCTTTAACCTCTGCTGGTTCTTTGCTGACGTCTGCATCTGGATGTAACACATACCTTTCAAAAGATCTTGTTAGTTCTTTGTCATCTTTTTTAATGACTGTTGCTTTTCTGACCTGTACTGATTTGTACTGGCCAATGACCTCTATTTTGTCATATTCAATTGATTCGGCTAATGCCATTAGGATTAATCTCCGATTAAAACAGGTTTAGGCTTAGTTTTAAGACGTAGCTTCGGTCTATACAATCATTTGTAAACCACATATTATATATCTGTTATTAGCACCTTCACCTAAATAAGTATCTTCTCCATTAAGTTCAGATCCAGCTTGACTTACAAATCTTGCTTCAGTCGAACCTTGATCTATGTAAACATGAGGCTTAGATTCGGAGTTAAAACTGCTTTTAAAAGTATCATTTTGATACCATAGAGCACCACCATGTCGTATATATCCACTATTTGCACTACTGCTAGTAAAAGGTAAATTAGTTATTCTTATCTTATTGCTATTACCAGTTGCTTGATAAACATAAAGATATACATGCATCCAAACTTGTCTACCGATTTTTGTGTAAAATCCATCTTGCCTATGATATGAAATAGAAGAAAATCCAGCTAATTGCGGAGTAAAAGTTCCTTCTTCATAGTCGTCTAAGGCGTTGGCTGCTGCGGTGTCAGTTCCAAACTTTAATCCATCAGGATCAAATGTACCTATTTTTGTACTATTACCATTACGAAACTCAACTCCTCCACCAGATCTTGTTCTTACTGAAGAATTACCTTGATATAACAACTCAGAATATCCACCATGATAATAGTGCAGATGAGTTTGAGTAGTCCCACCTTCATCAGAACTTAGGTAAGTTTGAAAATGACTTGAATAGTTTGCACCTTGAGAATTATTCTTAAAGTACATATGACCGCCACCATCTACGTTAGTTTTAATATTTGGTCCAGTACTTAAATTTCCGTCTGTTATTACATTTTGGCTTCCAAAATCCGGAGAAATCTTTGTTCCAGCTATTGCAGCACTATTATCTACTTTTACATTTATAATTGAACCGTCACCAATTTTAGTTTGTGTAACTGCACCACTTTGTATTTTAGCTGCATTAATTGAAGCATCTGCTAACTTACTTTGGTTTATTGCACTATTAACTATTTTATTTGTAGTAACTGCATTAGTATCTAACTTAGCTTCTGTAATTGCACTAGCATTTATAGCAGCCGTGACTACTGCATTATCTGCGATTTTAGCTGAAGTAACTGCATCAGCAGCTATATCTGCGGTGGCTACGGTGGCATCCGTGATACCACCTGTTGTTATTTTTGTTAATGCCATATGTTATGAAGGTTTAGGATATTTTTTCTTGACAGGATCGACCACGTCTGTCTTCCATTTGTCAATTCCGTTGTGGTAGATGTAATCGAGTTGTATTTGCCAGTTTGGGTACTCTCTAGATCTTTGACCTTGATATTTTAATTTATCTAACTCAACTCTAGCAGCATCTACTTTAGACTGCTCTATTACAACTTCGTTGCCGTCAACATCTTTTATTTCTACTTTTTTATCATCCAAAATTGTTTTAACATTTGGATATGCTTTAAAAATTGCACGATGATCTAAACTCATACTGCTACCTCCATAAGTACTATTGAACTAGCTCCTCTACCGTTATAACTATGGTCAGTATCACTATCATGATAATTAAAGTAAATATGAACTGTACCATTATCATTATGACTTACAGTAAATCCATAATCAACTTGACTTGTAGTTTGAGGATTATCAAGATAAGTAAAACAAATATTTCTTAAGCTAGAGCTATTATGATCTGACGTACCAGATGTAACTCTATGTCTGTTGCCAGAAGCATCACCAATAAATGGGTCAGTATAGCCACCACCACCTATCTGTCTTTTTAAAGTTGCAAAGGAAGCGTGAGTTGTACTCATATCAAAACTAATCTGACATAGAACCAATATTTTATTATTGTTATCTTTCGGTGTTATTGAAGCTGTAAAAGGCATGCTAGTTTCTCCACCTTGTGATACGTCTGATGTAGATGCTGTCCCTGTAAATGCAACAGAAACAACCTGTACTATTCTACCACCATTAGAACTAGAACCATCACCATATTCAATAGCCATTATGATACCTCCGTTAAATTAAATTTGTACGTCTTACCATTACGGTGATTTTTTAAGAACAAGTCTGATTCTCCTTCAACTATAGTATAATGACCCCATGTGCCATCTATATCGTTAGGACCTTTAGCTTCATTAGATAAGTCAAGGTCACTTGTATATACGTCTTGCCATCTGTAACTTGAAGTACCTAAGTCTATATTTCCATTACTAGCTGGTCTAAATGCACCACCTGTAAGTACAGCTTTTGCAGTATTACTATGTTCAAAATGTAAGTCACCATTAACAGCATTTATAATATTAGTTCCACCACTATGAAGAATTTTTAAATCATCACCAGTACCTACACGAATTTCATCGTTGTCATCTAGCCTAATACCATCGGCTTTAACATTACCTGTTACATTAATTCCGCCACTTGTTGTCTCAAACTTTTTACTTCCATTATGGAATAAATCTACTGATCCGTTATACTGTGCTGATATGAGAGTTTCTGATTCTGCTCCAGTAACTTGAAAATAATCGTCAGTATTAACATCTATATAAAAATTACCAGTTCCAGTATGCTTGATATAACTATGAGAACCTGAGTGATACATTTTTAAATCACTACCGCTTCCCGCTATAAATTTACTATCATCACCAAGAAATATATTACCAGTACCACCAACTCCTCCAACTATATCTCCATATACATAAACTCCTCCAGTAACAGTCTCAAACTTTTTAGTCCCAGCGTGTGAAAGTTCTACAGCTCCACCTGAAGTTGACTTAATATTTGTCTGACTACCTGATGCGTTTTGAATATATAAATCATCAGCTTTTATAACTAGATGACCAGATCCTGCTTCATGTATATAAGAGTTATTATCACCTGATGCGTGGTAGATTTCTAAATCTCCACCAGTCCCAAATATTGCTTTATCATTATCAGCAAAGTCAATATCGTTACCATTACTTGCTAAGTCACCACCTAACTGTGGTGATGTGTCATCAACTAAATCTGAAGCGACTGCTGCCCAAGTTAGACCACCTGTATTACCAGATTGTGCTGATAAGAAGTAACCGTTAGTTGGTGCATTAGATATCTGTAGTTTAGCCTCATTAACAGCTTGATCAGCTAATTTAGCTTGAGTTACGTTAGCATCAGCTATCTTAGCTGTAGTTACAGCACCACTTGCAATCTTAGCTGCACTAACTGTCCCGTCTCCCGGTGTAGGAATACTTACAGCAGATCCTATCTGTACTATAAATACAGAGTCTCCACTAGCTAAGTTAGCACCAAAGATAATAGTATTAGCATCAACTAAAGCAAACCCTTCAGCTGGTGCTGAGGTTCCTGTGTTAGCTTTCTGGATTACACCGTTAACACTAACTATTAATTGAGCTGCACTTGTTACACTAGCTGCTGAACCTGAGTTACTACTTTCACGTAAATCATATGTAGCTATACTACCATCTAAAGTAGGTGCTCCAGTTCCACCAGCTGGGCATAAGAATAAATATTTAAAGTCACCAGTTGATGTTACTTCACCCCAAGATGATCCATCATAGACTTTCATCTTAGAAGCATTTGTATCAAATACTAAATCTCCAGTATCATTACTTGATCCGGGTTCTCCAGCATTTACACGATAACGAGCATTAAAATCATTAATATCATCAGAAAGTTGTTTAACATCGGTCTCAGCTGCTAATATTTTATGGTAATTATATGTCTGACTAGATCCAGTAGATGAAACCATTAGACCTACACCTGAGGCTAAAGTTTCTCCATATAGACTAGATGGGAAATTATTAATTGTTACGTTATCTGATCCATTACCTGCCGTCCTTGCAGTAGTAGATACACCACTACCATTAACAACAATACCAGCTGCATCTGAAATACTAATTACAACACCTGAACTAGGTTGAGATGTTGGAAAATTATCTTCATCTGCTATAACTTCTAATCCACCAAGAGGTGCGATTTGAGCTGCAACATAATCTACAACAGCTCCAGAAGTTGGTAACTGTGTATCACTATTAGATATAGATGTTTGTTTTAGATCACTAGCTAGTTTTGCAAGTGTGATGTTAGAATCTGCTACTTTGACTGTAGTTACGTTAGAATCAGTAATCTTAGCTGTGGTAACAGCATTAGAAGCTAAAGCTGTAGTATCTACGGATGCAGCTGCATAATGTTCAGCATCTATAGAATCAGCTGCTAGATGTTCAGAATCTACAGCGTCATCAGCTATTTTAGCTCCAGTAACTGCGTCTGCTGCTATCTTAGCGGTAGTAACATTAGCATCTGTAATCTTAACTGTTGTAACCGCATCTGTAGCTAGTTTAGCAGTTGTAACATTTGCATCAGCTATTTTTGCAGTTGTAACTTGATCGTCACCAATATGAGCTGTATCTATAGATCCATCTACATAATGCTCAGAATCTATTTGATCGTCAGCAATTTTAGCGTTAGTTACAGCATCAGCCGCTATCTTAGCAGTTGTAACTTGTGAATCAGCTATATGTTCAGTATCAATAGATCCTGCCACATAGTGTTCAGAATTAACTACATCATCAGCAATCTTAGCTGCAGTAATAGCATCTGCTGCAATTTTAGCTGTGGTAATGTTACCATCAGTAATTTTGGCAGTTGTAACTGCAGTATCTGCTATTTTAGCAGTAGTAACTTGACTGTCAGCAATGTGTGCTGTGTCAATACTACCATCTGTATAGTGCTCAGAGTTTATCGCATCATCTGCTATCTTTGCACCTGTTACAGCATCTGCTGCTATCTTATCTGTAGTTACTTGTGCATTACCAATATGACTTGTATCTATACTTCCATCTACTAATTCAGAAGAATCCACAGAGTTAGCTGCTAACATCGTAGCTGTAACTGTAGCTGTGTCTCCTGTTGTTACTACCGTACCCGTTGTATCAGGTAAGGTAATAGTTTTATCTGATGTAGGGTCAGCAACTGTTAAAGTTGTTTCATATGCATTATCTGTATCACCTTCAAAAGTTATATCAATATCTTTAGCAAAGTGAAGGTTACCTGTCATAGTACCACCACGAGAAGATAACTTCTGCTCGTCGTACTCCATAGCTTTACGCATTAACTGGAGTTGGTTATTATTTAGGTCATCGGATGTAACCGAAGATCCGGGAGAATAGGTTGCTCTTGGTGTAGGAGCACCCATGTCTGTAACCGGTTGTATTACAACAGAATTAGTACCTGCTAAATCAGCTCCACCAATGTGGATTGTTTTAGCTGAATAATCTACTGTATATTCTCTGGGTGAGGCGGATTCATTAATCGTGCTAGTAGTAAAAGTTAGTTTAACATTATCTAGTTCTACTTCTACTTCTGACGCTTTGAATACATTGAAACTCCCTGAGTAGCTAAATGTATTCGCTGTACCCGTATTTTGGGTACCTGTTTTTGTTACTTTTGTATGTGCCATTTAGTTCTTAGGAAATTGTTGAGGGAATCCGAGTTCCAAAATTTCTTTTTTAGTTTCTCTGGTAATAGAATTTTTACCATCTTTTTCAGATATAACTCTTTGAACATCACTATAAGCAGGGTGAGTAGGATCATTCATAGCATTCCATGCCCATGTTCTAGCTTGTTTAAAAACGTTTTCAATAGCTATATTATGAGGATAGTTTTTAGGATCTACATACATTCTTTCAGGATGATTAACATTCTCTTGCATTTTTTTAAGAGAAATCTTAATATCAGGTAAAGTATATATATAATCTAAAGCTTCTTCTGGACTATTAAAAGTTTTACCTCTATATCTGATTTTAGCACTTCCCATTTCTTTTTGCATATGGGATCTAATATGGTTTTCTTTTACAAGAGAGTATCCATTATGTGAATAAGTTGAAGTCTTTAAATCAAAATTACTATCTAATAAAAATCTTCTACCCGGTGATTGAGATCTAATATCTATTTGTATTGGAGATATAGCATTAAAGGATCTACCAATAATATTCCAGTTATTAATAGGTTTACCATTTAATATATCATGTTTAATTGGTAATGATTTAAGAGCTAAAAATTCACTTGCTTGGTTTCTATTTCTTAATGAATCCCAAATACTAGAATTTAATTCTTTCATATGTGGATTAATCCACTTACCAAATTCATTTCTCATACCAGCTAAAGGAAAACTATTATTAAATATATTCATAACAGCTTTAGGACTTTGATGACTAAATGGATTTTGTGCTATTTGCATTAATTGGTCTAAACCAGACAAATAAGACTTACCTGTTACACCTCTACCTATTACAAATGCTATTGCTTGAAATCTTTTTTCTGCCCATTCGCTACCCATTAGCTCAATATTATCACCAACATCAGCTATGCTAGAAAATATAATATTAAAAGGTTCTAAGGAAGTATAGTTGAATCCTACATTACCAATATAAATATGGTTTTGTTTCCAACCACCTGCTTTCCATGCTTCTTTAGTTTGCTTATCCGCAGGACCATTACCAGTTAGTAATCCAGCTTGATACATCATTGCAACTGAACCTACAACTGCAGTTCCTACTGCTTGTCTACCTACAAATATATTCTTAGCATTTTGTAAATCTTGTGCATTTTCTATACCATATTTAGCTAACTTACTGAAATTATCTCCTTTATGCATCATTATATCAAATGACTCTTTATGTTAAACCGTTAACACCAGTTCTAGCAAATAAATAGAAAGGTTTTAATAAAGGATATTCTTTAACAATATCTTCTAATTTTTTAGCTATTCCATTTACTTCTGAAGTTAAAGTGACTTCTTTATATATTTTGCTTAAATAAGAATCACGACCAACATCTATATTACCATCCATATCTAATAGATTCTTATAATGTTTATCTTGAATCTTAGCAAATTGTTCTGCATCTAATTTACCAAAATGACCTCCAGCAGCTTCTGCTACTTCACGGTGAGCTAATTCTAAAGATCTAGTATTAGCTAATAGCCATTTAAAAGTAGGGTCAATAGCAGATAATGCTCTAGAACCCCATCCAGCTAATTTATTATCGTTTAAAGTTCTACCTGTATTTAGTAAACCTAAAGCCATTTTTTCACCGTCAGTACCATTACGTTCGATAACTTGTTTTTGAAATTCAAAATCAATTTCACCTCTATCGTAAGGGTCAACATATCTGTTTTTTAATTCAGTAAAATCTGCTTTAAATTTAGAATTTAGATTAGCACGAAATACTTTATATGCATTTGGAACTAATTCAATCATTGATTTAAGTTTAGCAAAGGCAATCTGTCTACTTAAAACATCACCACCAAATCCAGCCATTATATAAGCTCCAGCAGATTCAGTTAATGCATTATAAAATGTATTAGTTGCTGTACCTACAAGTGCCCTTACAGGAGTCTTTGGACCACTTAAGATACTATTAAGCATAACTCCGTTAAATTCTTCAAACAAAGCTCCTGCCATTTTTTTATCATTAAACGTTCCACCTAAGAGTTGTTTATGAATAAATGAATTAATATCACTCCAATTATGTAGGTCACTAGACATTCTAAAAAAGTCAAGAAACGATGCAGCTAATTCATCATTATCTGTTTTTTGAATTAATTCGTGCATTAATTTTACACCTTCTTGAGCTTCTTTATGAAAATATTTTCCTTGTGTTTCAATCTGTTTATTTAGATTTTCAACCATGGAAGCAGTTAATTTACCATTATTTTCATTTAAAGTCTTTTTAATTAATTTTGCAGTAAAACGAGTTTTTTTAACTTCAGCTAAACCTACTGTTAGGTTATCAGTTAACCTTGACATAGGACCATCTGTAGCAAATATATCTGTTGTTTCTTTTAGTTCAGTAGCTGCTCCTGCTAAATCTCTTACTTTAAGTAATAAAGAATTATTTAATGCATCTTGTACTTCTAATTTATCAACCCAAAATTTTTGAAGCTCATCTAATTCATTAAAATCTTTTAAACTTAATGGTTTAGAAAATAAAGCTTCACCCCAATACTCTGTTGGACTTAATCTACCAGCATCTCTACTTTCTAAATCTTGAATACGTCTTAAAGTACCTTCACTATATCCGCCTAAAGTTCTGCTATTTTTATCTAAAACAGAAATCTGACGTTTACGTAAAGGATCGTTCATATATTCTGTAGCTAACTTAATTCTTGCATCTATAGATAAACCATCATTATTTGCTTTATGTAAAGCTAATGGAGACAAAAGAGATTCTGTACTGCCGGGATTTTTTACAACTTGAAGTCCTATTTCATCAGCATCATTTAAAACGTTAGTAACTGTACCTCTTGTTTGTGCTATTCCTTGACCGGGAATATCATCACCATGAACATAAGCTCCATACCCAGCATTATTTTGAGCTGGAGTACCATCTTTAAAGTAAGGGTTATCAGCACCTTCCGTAAATAAATTTAATTGTTTTTCACCAGCTTCAACAATATCATTGTTAATTTGGTTACGTTGATTAAATAAAGATTCAGCATCTAATTGTTCTCTAATTTCTGAAGCAGACCATTCATTTTTCTTAGTTGTTATTTTGAATTTATTTAAGTCAACTTGATTTAGAGTAACTTTAAGATTAGGTATAGATATTTTTTTAGCTTGGTTTGCTATTTGTCTAAAACCAAAAGGCAAAGCTTTACCAAATAAACCCCACAAAATTGCGGCTCCTTGTGCGTCTTGATTAGTTTCACTTAACCAATATGCATAGCGTTTAGATAATGGATTTTGAATCCCAACACTTAATGATCTACCAAAAGATTGTGCATCTGGATAAGAATCTACAATTTTTTTAGCTTCAGGATAATTGTTATAAGTTTCAATAAAATTATTTTCACTTAAATCTCTAAGCATACTACCTTTAAAAGTTTCTAATGCTGCACCTTTATAACTTGTGCCTATAAAATTAACCGCTTTCCATCCTATACCAGTTACTTTTTTACCAGTAAAAATGTTACGAGTACTAATAGAAGGGTTAATAAATCTTGCAGTTTTTAATGCAAATAAACGTTGAGCTTTTGGTAAATGTTTTGTATGCTTTAATAATTTACTTGAACCAGCTCCAAGAGTTAATGCAGTTAAAGCTGCTTCAGGTATCCAATATCCAAACTCCTGAGCAATACCATCTGCTCCTTGACGATAACTTGGATTCCATAATGCAAATCCATATGATGAAGGATCTTTATGTTTTAATGCCCAATCGTCTAATTTAGCATCATGTCCACCAAAATCACCACCTTTAACAAAAGAAAGAACCTGTTCTGGTAAAGATAACAAGCTACCTACCCACTCAGTATAACCTTTTGCTAAGGTTTCATCTATGTTTTCACCGGGTTTAAGTTCAGATAAAGGTGCTAAAGCAAGCCTTCTCCTATCTAATAGGACTCTAGTTGCGTTTCTGTTTTTTAATAAAGCAGTTAAATTTCCCATACCTCCAATTACAGGAACTCCTGCAAGAGGTTGGTCCAAGCGATCACTTTGTATTAACTGTCTTAACCTTCTACCAAAACTCCTATTAGTTACACCATTAATCCACTCTTGAGTATACTTAGCATCTTGTTCAGCTGTAATACCTTTACCACCATTCCAGCGGCTAGTATAGTACATATCTGCAAAAGTATATTGACCATCATTATTACGATCAAGGCGGACTAATAGTTCTGGAGAAGATCTAATTAAATTAAAAGCTTCTAGTTGTTTTTCTAGATTTAATTCATCATCTAAAAGTTCTCTTACTCTCTTTTCTGCATCTATTAAAGGGTTACGTAATTTAAAAGTTTCAATTTTTTGAAGAGACATTCTCTGTCCATTTCTATTTACTAAATGTTGATCTTCATGAAACCCTTGTGCATTAATAGGGATTGTATAATCTAACTGTGCTCTTACAGGTTTTTCAACATCTGATTGAACATTTGCTGTAGATGGATCTATTACCTCAGCTGTTTCTTCAACAATTTGGTCACCTTCTTGTTCGTCGCCTTCTTCTTCAACATCTATCTGTTCAAAAGGAGTTCCTTCAAAAAAGTTATGTTCTGGATTGTCCTGAATAATTTGGTTTACTTTATCATAGTAACCGGGTGAGTCTAAAGTTGTATCAGATGTATTGTAGGCAGTTGGGTCAATGTAAGGTCGAAACGGACTTTCGTTTGTTTTATCAGTCATTTAAAAAATTTCTCCATATTCAAGATCATAATCAGTTACAAAAGATAAATTATCATATTCTGACCAAAAGCCTGAATCGGGATTAAACGAATCTTCTATATTCATTTTAGCGTGTAACCAATGATCAATATCATTAAATTGTAAAGTGTTTATTGAGTCATTCCATACTGCATTAAACCCTTCATTATCTATTAAACTACCATGTTCGTAATCCCATGAAGCTTTGTTTAAAGCTAATTTCTCGTTAAAATTATTTATATCTATTTCCGCTCCAAAGAAGCCGGGATGTCCCGGAATGTGTGATCGAAGTTGAGCATCTATAAATTTTATATAATCTCCACCACCAGCAAAATGTTTCCCTCTAGTTACTTTTTGATAATAACGTATAGCATCTTCGGATTCAGCTAAACCTCTCCACAATCCATATTTGTTAATATTTTCGTTGATTGTATCCAAATATTTTTCAGCATAAGTACCTCCAACAACATTTTTTCTCCAGTCAACACCCTTATTTAATTCGTCTTTAGCTTCTAATACATGTCCCATTTCAATTTGATTTGGTTTGTATTTATTTTGTTCGCTTGCATCCCATGGAGATTTTATGTATTGACTATCATTCCAGTTGTTTCTAACATCTGTAAGAACACCATTCTCACCGATTAAAGCTTCTCTAGCAGCTTGATCCCTACCCATACCTTGGTCTAAATTTTCGTAGAATTTTTGTAGATATGCATCTTTAATTAGCTTTTGTGAATATGCATCAGCAACATCTTTTTCTTTGCCTTTTAAATTCATATCTTTAAAAACTTTATCGACTTGGGTGTTAATCAACTCTTTAGCATTCATCCCAGCAATATCAGTCATAATGTCCTTTTCATTAGCATCAAGAGCTTGTTTAATTTTAGACTCTAAACCTCTCTTTGCGTATGGATTTAAACCTGCTAACCACTCGGGAGTTATTAGTTCTGGATGGGATAGTAAAGCATCTTCAATTTGTTTCTTGTCAGCTATAACTTCATTGTCAAATGCAGTTCTATAATTTTTAATATCGTCAGGAAGATCTAAACCTCTTGAAGTATACCAAGCTTCATATTCTTCCATTGACCATTCTGTATCATCTGGACCTCTAACCTCTTTTATTTCACCTTCATTTCGTTGGTCTAAAAATTTGTCTAAGATTTGTTTTTCTTCTATTTCTGATGCTTTTATAGATGCGTTAAGAGAATCCAGATGTATTTTTTCAGCTTTAGCAATAAGTGTCTGAGCTTTCTTCGGCCAATGTTCTGCAAAGGTTGTACCCTTCTTAACACCTAATTGTTTTGCCCAACGTTCTGGTATTTCTTGATCTAGCATTTTAGTAATATATGCATCAACATCTCCATTTTTTATAGCTCCAGAAATTATTTTAGCATCTACTGCTTTCCACGCACCTTCTCTGGTCATAAGATTACCTTTGCCATCAAAAGTACTGTAATAACTTTTGTAAAGTAACGCTATATCATCACCAGTTTTTTGACTTTCGTCAAATATTTTTTCTGCTTTTTCTCTGTGTTTAGATCCTTGTTCTTTGTTATACCTTTGTGTGTATTTATCATTTAAACTTTTTTTTGCTTTATCAAAAGCTTCAGTTACTCCTGCCCATTCTAACAATTCTGGAGAAAATCTATCTAAACCAGAGTTCTTCCAAATACTCTCAGCATGAGCTTCAATACCTGCTTTTTTAAATTCTAAAGGATCTGTATTATCATTATGTATATCTTTAGTTTTAAACGTAACTCCATTTATTGTCAACTCCTTGTCGCTATTCTGCATAGCGTCTATTAGTTTAGGTTCAAATGTGTCTTTAACACTTTGTAATTGAGCTTTAGCAAAACCTACTTGTGCATAATCAGACAAATGACTGATCCGTTCAGCATCTGCATAACCATTAGCACCTTTTAACTCTATTTGTTCACGCCTAAGTTCTTGAATAAGTTCTTCATTCCCTTTAGCATCTGCAATCCTTTTCTCTAATTCTAGATATTTTTCAGCATTGACTTTGTTATACTGTTTAAATTCTTTAAAACCTACTTTTAATTGTTCTTCTATATGTTGATCTCTTAGTTTTTTAAGAGTAGTAGAGAATTTGGATAATGATTTCTCAATGCGAGCTGCTTCATCAATACCTCTTTGACCCATGATATTAGCCATGTTGGTATTTTGAGTCATAGCTGCCTGAGCATTGCGGCGTTCCGCTGCTCTCATCCGTTCAATGTTTCTATCGTATGATGACATTATCTTTTACCTCTTTTTGATTGCCAAGCTTGACCAGCATCAGTTGCTAACCAATCTCGATGTTCTCCAACAGCACCAACTGCACTACCAGCTAACCCTAGAAGTAACCCAGCTGAAGAAGGTTTAGCTTCCATTTCTGGAGCCATAGGTGTAGGTCCATGAATAGGAGCAAATCTAATCTGTTCGTAAGTGGATCTAGCTTTAGAAGTAGCTTCACGTTGAGCCATATCTTTAGAAGTAATAGCTTTTTCTTTTGCCATCATTAAATTATGTAAACTTCTAGAACTCTCTTGTCCCATCTTAACCATAGTCACTTTCATACATCTCAATCAGAGCTTTTTCCATCTTATGGTCGTGCTCTGCAAACAATTCTTTTAACTGTAGATCGTCTTGAGTCCATTGATCTACCATTGACTGATGTATACTGTCATAATCAATATCGCCTTTAATCATATCATTACGATATTGAGCACGATCAAACATTACATCTCTTTTATATAATCTATTCTGTTCTTCAAAATTACGCAACTTAGCACGGTTTCTACCTGCTACTGCTTGCCCTTCGGCTTGATGAGCCATCACTTGACCGCCCATATTTAGAGCGGTTGAGGCTATTGTTAATGGTTCGCACACGGCAAAATTCTATAAAGGTTAATTTGTTAGGACCATGTTTTAGTTCCCGTAAGAACTTAAATCCTAGAAACTTTAGAAGTTTTAGATGAGCGGTATTCCGTTTATCTACAATGTTCCAAAGGAGTTTCTCTTCTCTACTTTCAATAAATCGTTTAGCTTCTCGTGCAAAGGTGTATGGATATTCATGTATAGCTGGGGTGCATAACATCCATATTTTACCACCTTCCTGTACACCGGCTAATCCGGCAGTCTTGCCGTTAGGCACTTCAAAGTAAACTGTGTCTCCATTAAAAGCACTAAATGGTATATACCAGCGTGGAAAATGGCCATGACCTTCCCATACTTCTCTATAATCATCTGTACGAAGATTAGAGGCAACCTCAACAGCCGCCTCCATTGTAATTGGGTGAATGTATTTAGACACGTCTATAATATCTAGGTGAATAATCTCCTTCCCAATTCATTGAAAATAAAGTGGCAGGAGAAGGGTGATTTGATTTAATAAGTACACTTAGGTTTGTGTTCCTATCATATACTGGTATTGTATGTTTATATTCAGAAGCAATAAGAGCAGTACTTGCATTAGTATTGTCCCATTCTTTTGATTCAACGGTGTAAGTATAATCATCTCGTCCCTTACGTTTTAAAGTTATATCTAATACTCCTACATCTCCAAAGTCAAAGTTCATTCTATGTATAACAAGAGATCCTCTAGTTTCAGATTGAGGTTTACCTTGCTCTTCTTTTATAACATAAATTTTAGGAAGTTCAACTTCAAACTCATATTCATACCCAACAATTAAATCCGTATTAACTGCTGTGGTGGATGAACCAGCTTCAGTAGATGTCTTCCAATTACCGGGTAAAGTAACTGTTTCATTAGGAGCTGTACCTGTGATAGCAGATGATGGGATATCATAACTCTTACCAGCTGCGTCACTATCAGTTGTACAATAAGCTGTGAGTGTACGAGAACTATAGAATCCTGCACCTAACGTAAACGTAGTTACATCATTAACGGTATCATATGTCATATCTCCAGATGCAATCGTTTTCTTTGTATCTAAATGTATACGATTTTCATTAGGAGAAGATCCTATCATAGGAGTTCCAGAAGTTAATTTTATGTCAAATTTTTCTAGTGTATATGTAGACCCTGTATTTAAAACAACATAGTATTGATCATCCATCATAGTATGGAACACAACATTATTAGGTAATGTCCATCTAAACCATGCAGATTGAGCACGTTTATTTCCAGCTTCATACCATTTATAACCCCATACTTCATTAGTTGCAGTATGTAATGTACTGTCTACACTAAATAATAATAGGTTATTTTCAGTTGATGCAGTTACATTAGTAATTTTTTGAGGAAATAATTCTGCAATAATTTTACTTTGCTCTACAACTGTAGGTTCATTTCTAGTCGTAACTTCTGCTACTTCATAAAATCTAGCTTCTCTTGCTGTACTGTTTAAGAATCCTATAGTAGTTCCTAAAGACACAGGGTTAGTATCAGGGTTGAAAGCATAGGATGAGGCATACGTTATCTTAGCTGTCTCAGGAGTAAGCAAAGCTTCTGCTCCAGAACTCAGCAAGAACTGTTCACTAGCACTAAAGATAACTAAACCTCCAGAATTTTCAACAGCATCATATAATTTAGTAGGAAATGTAGAACTAGATTGTAAATCAATAGGGTCTGCGTTAGAAATTGCCATCGCAGTTTTTACCCAAAAATTATAGAAATCGTTTACTCTAGATAATATAATATTCTCTGCACTAAGCAGACCTATCCTATTTCTAAAGAAAATCATTTTCTGGATTGGATTTCCTACAAATGAAGGAGGACTATTTGTTACGTCATCACCTACGTCACGTTGACCCCAATCTGGATAACCAAATTGAAAAGCACCGTTAGAATAAGTTTGAGCTGATCCACCATTAATAGCAAATGTCCCGGGATTGACTCTAACGAGCTTCAGAGGCATCGTATCGTTGTCAAAGGTAGTTGTTATGCCGGGAGCTGCTACCTCTTCCCACACGCCCTCTCCGAAGCGACAGGGATGAACTGTGACGTTACCACTAGTTGTACCTGAGGAAGCATCTGTTACAGTAAAGGTATTAGCGTCAGCAACACTTGTTATAGTATAGAAATTGTCACTACCGTTACCACTTGTAAAGTCAAGTATAACTTGGCTACCGTTAGATAATCCATGGTTAGCAGCTGTAACTGTAACTGTACTACCTGATCTGGCATATGTAGCTTTTTGTACTATATCTGCTGCAACACCTTCAGCTTGGAAACGAAGATAATAATCATCCACATCTTCACCACTATTAACAACACGTACTGTATAACCATGACGACATACACGAGGTAAGTCAGCTATATTATTAGCTTCAGTTGTAGTAACAGTCATTAATTGTTTTTCTGGTGAGGTAACACCAAAAGGAGTAGCTCTGTATAAATGAATACCATTTCCGCAAACCGTAGCTGTAATTCCATGACCACTTATTGCATCTATAGCTGATTTTAAATCTCCTAATATACCACCAGAAGACACGTGTTCGTCCGCACTAGATGATGTAGGAGCTGGACGTACCATTGCTATATTAGCTCTAGATACAACATTTACATGACTTTTAACTGTAATAGTAGTTGTTACACCTTTTGCTGAAGTATATTGATGTGTATCATTTGTCGTCCAACCTTCTCCACCAAACTGTAGTTTTGCATAAGGTTGATATGTGTCGTGATAAGTGTAGTCACTATCAACAGGAGGTGTAGGTTGTGGAGTACAACGAATATCCATCTCATATCTAAGATTACTCTTTCCACCTGAACTAGCGTTAGGAGGTGAAGTAGATCCTATAGCTGTACCTGAACTAATATTTACAACTTCTCTCCCTGCTCCTTTACAGTCACCATTACTGGTTCCACTATAGTCAGAGTTTACACCATCTGATGGTGCATCTACACTAGCAACTGTTATTCCTGTAGCTCTAGTATGGGTAGTTGTAGCATTACTAGCAGGATCATATATATCTAACGCATATTGTTTACCGTAAGATATAGTATCTAAAGCAATAAATGCTTCGTTTAATTGAGGTGCAGATTTTTGTGAAGCATCAGTTAACATTGCTACATTTTTTCTTCTGTTACAAAAGAATGTAGTTTCGTTAATTGTCATTACTTGTATATCAGAAGATTTCTCATCTGATAATGCAGTATTATCTAAGTAAGTAGCTTTATTTGTACCAGTTATATTAGCATAATCAACTGGTATAACAGCACCATCACTACATCTCCAGACAGTAACTGTACCGTCAGCAGCACATTGTCCAATATATTGCTCATCACTTTGAGTATATATGTTAAACCATTTAGCGTTAGCTGCCGTAGATGGAGATATTGCACTTACTAATTGACTTCCCGGACGTTTGATAAGCTGTCTTACTACGTCTGGAACGCCGTTAACTAAGTCTACTACTTGTCCCGGAACTTTTTTTTCGTCGGGTTGTGTAGATATACCTAATACATAATTAGGAATTTTTTGTGTAACACTTGCCATTAGCGTCTTAGCATTTGATAAGGTTTATAAGATTGATATGCAGACTCATCTGGCCAACCCATAAAGTTATGGTCACCTTGATTACATTCATATTCCATACATGCTCCTCTAGCTTGAGTTTCAAAAGTAGCCATCATTCTTTGTAGTTGAGCATTAGAAACTAATTGTACTGCAGCTCTTCCGCAAGCTTTATATATAATATATCTTTGAAACGGAGCTGGTATATCTTCAAAATTTAAAAGTCTGACATAGTTAAAATAAAAGTAATCATCATCTGGAAATTCAAATGTATGATCAACTCTATCATATACTTTCCATATTCCATCTGTATCTTTTTTTCTAATAAAATCTCTAGTCTTATCCCATGCATCATCTCTATCTATACGCATAACATCGGAAGGTATTATAAATTTATTATCGCTAGTTTTACTAGAATTTTTTATATGATATTCTAAATTAAAAGTCCACCCTTCAGATTGTACATCTTGATTAGATTCTTTTAATAGGTTGTATACAAATGATACCTCTGGATTGGTGAAATCTAATTGAGATATAGGAGACTGACCTATACTACCCAATATTGAGTTTACTGCGGATAGTTCGGTATCGAGTGTTGTAGTTGTGGTAGTCATAGGTTAAGAATTATGAATAAAAAAAAGGGAGGTCGTGAAACCCCCCTTAGTGTGTTATGTATACTGTCCAGCAACGACAGCACAGGTATCAGTTGTTCCTGATGTTCCTACTGTCGGATATGCTAAACGTAAATTTTTTGTTGTGGAGGCAACGCCTGAAGCACTACCTGATCCACTTGTGTCTGAAGGAGATATACGAGTCTCTGTACCTTGACAAGATCCGTATTCTCCAACTGCTGTTGGAACTGCCATAATATTTTATTGTTAAGAAACTGTTCCTAGAAGTGTACTGTCAGAGTGCTGCCTTCCATACTCTAAAGGAGTAGGAGGATTTTTAGTGATTGATTTATCAACCTGTCCAATTCCACTTAAGGAAGCACCGTTCCCTTTAACTCTAGTAATAGTTGTAGATGTTCCGGGATTTAAAGACATGATTAACTACGTGCTGAAGTTAGTTCGATTGCACCTGCTGGGTTTAGAGTTCCCACACCCATAGCTAAGCGGCCGACCATTACATCGCCTTGGTATAAAACGGACACATCTCCGCCTGTTACTTGGACTTGAGGTCCAATAGCTTCTACAATACCTGCAGCGTCTCTTTGATAGATAAGACCGCAATGAGTTGAGAAGTCACCATTGTAACTGTTGTTTTCACCAGATACAGAGTTAACTGTACCAGCTAAGAATGGTAGGTTGTTTGAACGCTTGATTGAGATACCAGCAATTTCAACTAGACCTTCACCAGAGTTTAGGTTACCTTGATTGTTACCATAGTCTCTGTTTAAGATATTAGATGAGACTTGTGAGACAAGTGCATAGTATTGTCGTGGATTCAAGACGGCTGTACGTCCAGTTTTTGGGAGATTTTTTTCGTCAAGAACTGCAGCTGCTTCAAAGAAAGCATCTACTAGAGCTTGAGCATTGTACTCCTTAGTTACACCTAGTTCGATCTGTGTACCGCCGGGTTCTGGTCCGGGAGATGCTGTGATAGGATGTGCTTCTCTTGCTGCT
>LULN01000128.1_pt1 | contig 22533 bp, 23 predicted proteins | sample 728131 | NCBI WGS metagenome assembly LULN01 (sample SAMN03860288, study PRJNA289734) | marine metagenome | biome: seawater column; feature: ocean; material: water; isolation source: Red Sea water column Station 149 - depth 100m | place: Saudi Arabia: Red Sea | collected 2011-10-15 | depth 100 m
CTGATGGGATATGGAAGATGTATGATAGAGTAAACCATACATTTGAATATCCTGATGATGATTACTTCTATGTTAATAAAGTAAGGCTGTTGAAATTTGAAGATATACCAGCACCATTCCAAAGGTATATAATATATAAAGCATCAGGTAGAGCTGCTGTACAGTTAGTATCTAACCAACAATTACAACAGATGTTATCAACATTTGAAGCTCAAGCTAGAGGAGCTTGTTTAGAGTACGAATGTCAACAAGGAGATCACTCATTCTTTGGTTGGCCTGATGAATCAGCTTATCAATCTTATAAACCTTATAGAGCACTGAGACGCTAATGGCAAGTGTTACACAAAAAGTCCCTAGTTATGTCAAGGGTATATCTACACAACCAGATGAGAAAAAAATTCCTGGTCAAGTTGTAGATTTAATTAATGGTGTACCTGATGTGGTGGACCAATTAATCAAACGTCCTGGCAGTAATTTAGTTAATACAATTTCACCCTCTACTGCTTCACATACAAAATGGTTTGAAATTTATACAGATGCTACAGAACAATATATTGGACAGGTTGGAGCAGATGGAGCTGTTAAGATATGGAGATGTAGTGACGGTGTTGAAATACCCGTGGATTATGCAGATATTGCTGGATCAGGTGTTGCAACTTACTTAGATAACCAAGCATTATCAGATGAGAAATCTTCTGATATACAGGTGCTAACTATTAACGAAACTACTTACTTTGTTAACAGACGTAAGACAGTAGCGATGAAAACAGCTGCATCTGATAAGTCACCTCCTCAATTAAATGAAGCGTTTATTAATTTAGATACTATATCTTATGGTAAACAGTATGCATTAGATATTTATAATCCAACAGATAATACTACCTATACTCATACACGTGCTACATCTTTATCAGTAGCTACAGTTGATGATAGTAGCCATTATAGTGGTACTAGTAATGGTGACTGCTTAGGGATGGGTAGAGAAGTAATTACAATAAGTACAGGTACTGATAAGTGTGGAACATCACCACCTAATATGAGTGCTGATGGTAAGTCTAGGTTAAGGTATGAGATGGACATTAGATGTACACCTCAACCTACTGGTACTGTTGATGATAGTTATACATATCATGATACATATCAAGCATTCCCTAAACTACAGTTTGGTGGAGAAGGATGGACAACAAATGATACTCATCAATATACATCAGCTAAAGGTGTACAGACTACAATAACAGTTAAGAATCATGTAACATTAGAGTCTAGAGCTAGTATAGCTATGGTACGTCCACAAGCTACATCCTCTAGTGCTGATGAACATGTGTCTGCTGCTGGTATATTAGGTGACATTAAAACTACATTAGATGCAATAAGTGGTACAGGTATTACAGCTACAATTGTCGGAAATGGTATCCATTTATACAGTAAAGACCCGTTTGGTGTAACATCACCTGAACAACAGTTGATGACTATCACTACAACTGAAGCTAATAATATAGCAGATTTACCACGTACATGCCGTCATGGATATACTGTACGTGTTGTAAATAGTGGTGAAGATATGGATGATTACTACCTTCGTTTCCAAGCTGAAGGTATAACAGCAGATATTGTACAGACAGGTACGTATGCTAGATCTAGTAATACTGTTACAGTAACTACAGCATCAGCACATGGATTAGCTAATGGAAGTAATGTTATATTAGACTTTACAAGTGGAGCCGCTACAGATGGACAATATACTATTGCAAGTGTACCTAGTTCAACTACATTTACTATTACAGATTCTGCTTCAGGTACAATCAGTGCAGGTGAGACTGTTACAGTCCATCCGTGTCGCTACGGAGAAGGCGTGTGGGAAGAGGTAGCAGCCCCTGGGGTAACAACTACCTTTGACAACACTACCATGCCTCTGAAGCTCACTAGAGTACTTCCTGGGACATTCTCTATAAATGGTGGTGGGGCTACTTCTTATGCTAACGGTGCCTTTAGATTTGGTTATCCAGATTGGGGTAAGCGTGATGTAGGTGATGATATAACTAACGCAGAACCTTCTTTTGTAGGTCAGGCTATTGATAAGATGGTATTCTTTAGAAATAGAATAGCTTTATTAAGTCAAGAAAACGTTATTTTATCAAGAGTTAACCAGTTCTATAACTTCTGGGTTAAGACAGCTATGGCTATCTCTAATGGAGATCCTATTGATTTACAAGCTAGTTCTACATACCCAACAAAATTATCTGATGCTATAGAAACTGCATCTGGATTAGTTATATTTAGTGCTAATGAACAATTCTTATTAAGTTCAGGTGCTGAAGCTTTACTTACTCCTGAAACTGCTAAGGTAAGTTTTGTATCTTCCTATGCATTTAATGTAGATACTAAACCTATTTCATTAGGTACAACAATAGGTTTCTTAAATAGTACAGTTAAAAATGCTAGGTTCTTTGAAATGTCAGATGTTGACCCTAGAAAAGAACCACAAGTATTTGAGCAAAGTAAGATTGTTTCTAAGTTATTACCACCTAATATTACAATAGCTACTTCTTCTAATGAAAATAATTTAATTTTATTTGCAGTAGATAGTACTTTACATACTGCCACAAATGAAGTATGGGGATATAGATGGTATCAAAAGAGTAGAGCAGAACGTGCTCAATCAGCATGGTTTAGGTGGACATTACCTAATAATGTTATCTTCCATTCAATGATGGATGATAAATATTATGCAGTATTAAATACAGGGTCTACATATACACTAGAAAAATTTGACATAAAATTACATTCAGATACTGATTTAATAGGTACATCACCTGATCAAAATAGAGTACATTTAGATACTAAGAAAACCTTTGCATCTGGTGATCTGACATATAACAGTGCTACTGATGTAACTACCTTTACTTTAGGTGCAGGTTACTATAGTTCTCGTACTCTAACAGCTTACTGTATTACAGATAGCGATTCATCAGGTAAGAGTTATGATATACCAGCTGCTAAGATAACAGGAACAGCTCCTAACCAAACAGTCACATTACCTGGAAACTGGAAAACCTCTACAGAAGCAGGTTCATCTACTTCTTCTGTTAATACTGATGTAGTAATTGGTTATGAATATGAGTTCGAAATAGAACTACCTAAAGTATATATGACAAGACAGGAAGGTGAAAAAACCTTATCTGAAACTAGAGGTTCCTTAGTTATACATAGAATGAATTTTGACTTTGGTGATGTAGGAGTTATTGATGTTACACTTAAGAGAAGAGGAAGAGATGATTATACTTATACCGTTGAATCTTTAGAATGGGATAATGTGTTATCTAGTACTGCAGCTATTGCATCTGGATATATGCATACTATACCAGTCTATGATAGAAATGAGAACCTTAGTGTTTTCATTAAATCTAATCACCCATCTCCTGCTACCTTATTCTCTATGAATTGGGAAGGAGATTACTCACCCAGATATTATCGACGTGTCTGAATACATTCACCCAATAACAATTGAAGCTGCTGTTGAGGTAGCTTCTAATCTTAGACCTGATGATTATAGAGAAGTGAAAGAAGGCCACGGTCATGAACCTCTTCTCTATATTCCTCATGCTGCTTTTACTAACCAAACCTCAGTATATTTCACACATCCAGACGGCAGGATTGCCGGACTGGCTGGAGTAGAAGAAGACGATGGTAAGATATGGATGCTCTGTACACCAGTCATTCATGATAAACCTATGCTATTTGCTCGAAATGCTAAACGATGGATAGAAGGCAGACAAGATAGAATACTTTGGAATATTGTAGATAAACGGAATACCGCTCATCTTAAACTTTTAAAGTTTTTAGGATTCAAGTTTCTACGGGAACTTAAATACGGTCCTAACCAATTGTCCTTTATAGAATTTTGCCGTGTGCGACATTGCAATGGTAGGAGCAGGACTTAGCTCCTTAGGTGGCTTTATAGGCGAAGCCGCAGCCACAAAAGAAGAAAACAAAGCTAAACAAAAAGCTTGGATTCGAGACAATAAAGAATATGATGTTGAAGCTAATCTAACAGATGTTCAATATCTAAATGATGTGCAAGAGTTTGATATTGAAAATGATATGATGTATCAAGCTATGCTAAATCAATGGCAGGAATCAGATCTAGAATTGAATAGATTATTTTCAGATGAAGATCATAAAGTTGAAGATGCCATTATAGAGATGCATCAGAATGATTATCATGGTACTCAAACAGGTGCTACAGCAGCACGACTGGCAATGGCACCAGTTATGAAATTGGGTATGATAAAAGCTAGATCATTACATGATAAAATGTATGCTGCTAAAAAGACTGATCTTCAAAAAGAACTAACTAGAGAAGAGGCTTCAAGAGATCAGTGGAGTAAATTTATGGATGAAGCAGCCTTTGCTCCAATACATGGATTCCGACCGGCACCTCCTCAATATAAAGCTGGACCGAGCCCTGCTGCAATGATCCTAGGCGTTGCTGGTAGTGCTATGGGTGCTTATTCAGGATAGAAATGAGTAAATCTTACGATAGAAATATTGAGAGGCTCAAGGCTAACCAACGTTCTGTCTCTCAACAAGAGCAAAATATTATACTACAAGCTGGTCAAGATAGAGCTAGTAGAATAAGAAGTGATACTAAAGCTATCACTGGTGCTCTTGCTAAGATGTCTCCAACTTTACAAAAGATGGAAGATAACCGTAGAGAACGGTTAGAGGAAGAAGGCAGAAGATTAGCACAGCAAGCTAGGAAAACTGAACTTGCTAATATGTCTGCAACTGCACAAAGACTTAAGCAAATTGAATTCGCAAAAAGTACAGGTGAATTAGCTTTTGATTTTGAATCTGCAGAAATTCAAGAATTAGAATATCAAAAATTAAAACAACAACTCTTAGCTACTGGTGGAGCAGAATCATATTATGATGCTGAACGTATAGCTCAACTATCTCCTTATAGACAAGCTGGCTATGCAAAAGAGAAGCTACGTATGTTCCAAGATGCATACCCATCAATGCTTCAAAATGAGTTGATGAATAGTAATGAGGTAATAAATCTTAATGGTATAAAATTTACACCTGCAGAATTAAGAAATAATAATTTAGCTCTTCCTATGAAGGAGGCTGCTCTTAATGTACTTGAGCAGAGAATACTAGAAAGATCAGGTATTCTTAACTATAAACCTGAAATGTTAAGGTTGACTAAGACTTATGATATTATAGCTAAGTCTAAAGAACAATTAATGTCAAGCCATAAAAGCCGCTTTAATGTTCAGTCTTCATTAAATGTTAGGAATAGAGCTAATATACAATGGGATGTAGCAGGACAAAAACCTGGTGGACCATCTGGTAGAGACTTACAATTATTTCTACTTACAGCAAGTAATACTGTAGATGATAAAAACCAAGTAATAGGTAATGCAGGAGGATGGGATCATGTCATGTCTAAGCTTAAACAGCAAGGTATTGATAAACATGATCCAGCTTTAGCAGATAGAATAGGTAATTTAGTTATACCTGATGATTTAGCTATACAAGTAGGTGCTAGAAAAGGTACTACTTTTGCACAGCATTGGCCTGGAAGATTCCAACAGTTAAAAAAAGATATTAAAAAAGGTTATTCAGATCAAACACAAGCTGAATTAACATATCAACAAGCTACAGGTAAAGAGTTACAAGCTGAATTTATTGAAGCTGCAACTCAAGCTCATCAAAATGGAGCACCTTTAAGTACTCAAGATGTTAATCAATGGAAAAATAAGTTTGCTGAAGTAGGTCTACCTATACCTGATAGTATAAATAAATATGAAACTACTACTATGAGGGATGAGAGGCAGGATACACAAGCAATAAAAGAGCTTATAGCTAGTCAAAAAGGTTATATATCAAATGAACAATTAGACTCATTCCATCCATTAGCAGCAGTTGAATATAGAGAATTAGCTACTAAACTTGAAAAAGCAGCTCTTAAAGAATTTGGTGCAGAAAAGAAAATCAAAGCTCATTTAGACACAGCATTTACTAATATGGGTATTAAGGGTAATGAAAAGAGCCCTGCCTATATAGAAGCTATGGAGAATGCTAAGGCTGATTATGCTGAGAAGTACCATCAATATATTGCTATGGGATATGCACCTAGACAAGCAAGCCATTTAGCTTTAAATGCTCAACAGGTAATTGATCCAGAAACTAAACAACCACTACCTGATTCAATGGGTGTACTTACTGAAATCAAAACTAATGGTGAAGGTAGTAAGTATGTTATGACAGGTCAAAGTATTGAAAAAGATCTAAAACCTGGACATATAAGAGTTGGTCAAATTAGATTAGCTAAAGATGAGTTATTAAATGATCCTAGTGTTGTAACAAGTAAAATTATAGGTGGTGATTACGGTCATCGTCAAATTACTTCTATAAAAAACAATATAGAAAAATATGGTCCTAGTGGATTATATATGGATCAAGGAGCTTTAAGTTATTATGAAGGTATAGCACGTGGTAGAAATCCTAGAGAAGGTGGTTGGTGGGGTATCGTTGATGCTCAACTGAAAGCTGCTGGACATGAAGGATTGAATGGTGGTAAAAAACCTGTTGCAGTACAATTTGTTTCTGGAACAGATGAAGATGGTAATATTCTATCAGACCCAACTGGTATGAAGATTCCTACTAAACGTATGGCAGCAGCTATGAAGTATCAAAATATCTATAATGATCAGTATGTACTGAACTCAATAGTAGATTGCCATAGAGGTGGTGGAGGATCTATATGGGATGAAGACGACTGGTGTATACCTGAAATTAGGAGAACAGCTTAATGGATACACTAAATTTTGATCCAGCAAATACCACCAATACAGATACTACTAAAGAAGTAGAAGGTTATGATAATCATATTGAAGAGATTCAAAATGCATATCCTGAGCAAGACTGGAGAACACCAGCTCAAATAGAAGAAGAGAACCAAGCTCAACAACAGCAACAAGCTGGTGAGGAGCAGGCTGATCCAGTTACTGAAATAGCTGATCAAGTTACAGATCAAGTTTCTGAACAACTAGGAATTGAAGAACCTGCTATAGAGCCTGAAGTAGTTCCAGAAGAACCTGAACCTTTTGATTGGGGTAATCCTGAACATTATAATGAAAGTATTAGACAGGCTATTGGAACAGGTATGGCATCAGGGGGATACATTCCTACTGAATTGATTAGAGATAGAAATGGTAAGCCTTTACCTGAAGGTATAATTAAAACACAAAATCTAAACTGGAGTTATACTGAGAAAGAACATAAGCTTTGGGAAACATATAAAGAGAATGGAGGAGATGCTAATCTAGACAACCAATTATGGGCTATAAATGAAATTCGTAACGATCCAGAACTTTTAAAAAGACACGATAGAAATCAAGATGGTCAATTTACGATTTCTGATTGGCATGATATGAGTAGAGCCAATGGAGGTGACGGATTAACTCCTGAACAAGAAATGGCTTTAACAGAGAAGTGGTTAGATGGATTAGCAAATAAATCTTGGATTAGACGAGGTAAGGGTTTCTTTAGACAAATGTTAGCTGATGGTATAGTATGGGATGGTATTGGTCATCTTGATACAAACATGGCTAGGTTTACAAATACTAGACGTTTACAAGCGTTAGGTCCAGATGCTTTAATGAAAGAGATTGGTGAAAGTACAAGGCAGAGTCAACTTGGATCTCTATTTGATTTATCAAAAGATATAATCCTTTCTGCTCCTGAAAGACTTTTTGAAGCTAACCGTGTACAAAGAGAGCAAGGTGAAGCAACTAATAATCCATTAACTTGGTTTGATGGAGATACTTTTGTTACAACTGATGCTAAATTAGATGATTGGGTATATAACCATGATAATGAAATGTCACTTGGGTACGCAATAAATCATCCAACCAATAGGGTTTGGAGTGATAAGATGATGTACGAAATGACATATTATGGTACACCTGCTCTTATTACTACTGTTGCAACAGGTGGTTTAGGTACTCCAGCACTAGCTGGAATAGCTTTAGAAACAGCACCCTTAGCTTTATTCCGTGACTATTCAGAAAAAGGCATAGGTAATATGTATGAAGAAAGTCATATTCTAAAGAAATTTGCTGAAGCCCATCCAGAGCATCGTATGTTTGGTATGCAGATTGGTCATTTCCTTGAGACTCCATTTGGTAGGCAAATTGCTCAAGTTGGTGATGAAATTGTTTATGACGGTGCTACACAAGTAGGTCTATTTGGATTAGGTAATACATTAAGGCATGGTATACCAGAAGCATTTAGATTTGCTGGTAAGAAATTAAGTATATTTGATACTAGTACAAAACCTTATTCTAGACATCCAACAACTAAACTAAGGAATCCAAAATACTTCTTAGAAGCACAGAAACAACAACTAGATGATAAAATAGAAGCTGGACTGTCACAACGACGTATGGCAGAAGAAGGTCCATCTAGTCCTTGGGTACAAGATCCATGGTCTGATGCAAGTTTAAATACTACTTATGGTGACTTTAAAAATGGGGCCAATCAAGCAGGTCAAAATATAGCAAAGATTAGAGGTAATGCATTAGATATTAATAATCAATTAGATGAAATAGACGGTGCAATTGGATGGGAAGGTGGTAGTGTAGATGGAATCCATTACAACGTACATTAGGTCAATACGGTAGAAGTACACTTAAAAGAGTACAAGAGATTTTAGGTAGAGATGCAAGTAGTTTATCTCCTGAAGAATTCTGGGGTAAAGCATTTACTGATACTCCTATAAAACCGGGTGAAGCATTAGATGATGTTAAAGCATTTGTTACTAAAAATCTAGTAATACAAGATGCTGTTAATCAAAGTCTTTTAAAGAGCCTTAGAGATACAGCTAATGGTGCTGGAGAGATGATAGGGAAAGCAGATATATTTGCTACTGGTGGACCTATGAGGAGAATCGCTAATAATTTAGTAACTGGTTTAACACAAGTTAAGAAGACTCAATTTACTTGGGATCTCGCTGCTAAGAGAATGAAAGAAACTGGTGGTGAGTTGACTGAGGATATGGTCAGAGAAATATCAGAACTTGCAAGCAAAAGGGCTGTACAACTTCAACAAGAAAATATGGATGGTGTACGGTTAATGATGCAAGTATTGGAAGATAGTGATTCTGATGAATTAGCCGAAGGTATTCTTGATGTATTTAAAGTATCTAATGATATCCATAATTGGAAAGATTTTGATGCTTGGATGAGACAAAAGATTTCAGGTGGTGAATTTAAAGGTAAAGTAAAGACTGGTGCTTTAATAACAGAACTTCAAGGAGTCATGGTTAATAGTATCCTTAGTGGACCTAAGACACCTTTAAGAGCTTTAATGGGTACTACTGTGAATTCTTATCTTAATGCTATTAATGAAGCTGCAGGTGCTACTTTAAGAGCACCATTTACAGGTGATATAGCAAGTAGAAAAGCATCAATTGCCAAGTTAAAAGGTATGTTTGAACTTATACCTGAAGCCTATACTGTATTTAGAAAGAGTTTAAAATCTAAATTCAATGCTGATATAGCTGATATTAGAACTAGATATTCTGAACCAATGACACGAAATGATGCTAATTGGCATTTATTTGGTGAATGGACAGAACGTAATGGCCATATGGGTGATAAAGCAGCTTTCTATATGGCTAATATAGCCAGAAATCTTAACAACAATAAGCTTGCAAGTTGGTCTCCACGTGCCTTAGCAGCTATTGATGATACATATATGTGGTTATTAGCAAGAGCTAGGTCTAAAGAAATTGGAATGAGGCAAGCTTTAGAAGTTGCTGGTAGAGATCATGTAGAATTTAGCCCACAACTAATGAAGCAAGCTGAAGATATTCATTTCAAGAATCTCCTAGATGCTGAAGGTAATATTGATATAAGTCAAGATGCTTGGTTAAACAAACAATTCAAAGAAGTAACCTTAACATCTGAATTAACAGGTTGGTCTAAAGAACTAGATACTTTATTAAAAGATAAACCACTTGTAAGACCTTTCTATTTATTTGCTAGAACAGGTATAAATGGTTTAAACTTTACATATAAAAATACACCATTATTAGGTGCTTTACATAAAGAGTCAATAGATATTTTAAAGCATACTGGTGATGACTTTAGCCCATTATTTAAATATGGTATAGAGAATGCTAATGATTTAGCTAATGCTAGAAACCTATTTGCTGGTAGACAGGCAGTAGGAGCAGCTACAGTTACAACCTTTGCTGGTATGTATATGGCTGGTCAGTTAACTGGTAATGGTCCTGCTGATAGACAATTAAAGCAGAATTGGATCAATGCTGGATGGAAACCTAACCATGTATATATTGGTGATGTAGGATTTGATTATACTTCTTTAGAACCTTATAATACTATCTTCTCTGCAATTGCTGATATCGGTGATAATATGGAACTTATGGGTAGTGAGTGGGCTGAGAAACGCTTACAAGCTGCAGCATTTGTTATAGGTAGAGGTTTGACAGGTAAAACATATATGGCTGGTTTGGACCAGATGATGCAGATAGCACAGATGAAACCTGGTTCATTCGATAAGGCTGCTGCTAATATATTAAATAATAGTGTACCTCTTGCAGGTATGAGAAATGAATTTGGTAAATGGGTTAATCCACACATGAAAGAACTTAATTCTGATATGTGGACTTCTATTAGAAATAGAAACCAAGCTAGTGAATTTTTAGCAGGTTCTCATAAATTACCAGAGAAGAGTGATTTACTAAATGGTAAGCCAATTAATAATTGGAATATTATAGGTAGATCTTTCAATGCTGTTTCTCCTGTAAGTTTAGATATTAGAAATAATTCACCGGGTAGAAGACTTCTATTAGATAGTAACTACGATCTTAAATCCACTACATATGCATATGGTGGATACTCTTTTGTTGATAATGCCCATGTAAGAGCACACTTCCAAAATGCTATAGGTACTGTACCAATTACAGTTGGATTTAAAAAGTTTAACAATGTAGAAGAAGCATTAAATTTCTTATCCACTAGAGAAGATATTAAAAACTCAATGGCTAAGATGCAAGCCGATGCTTCAAACCCAGCCAATTGGGATCTTGATCCTAATACATATCCTCATAATACTCTTATAGATAATGTAATGAATCAAGCTAGAGCAAAAGCTTGGGCTAAAATAAATGATCCATCACATCCTGGATATAGTATGGTACAAGAGTTGAAAGCTAATAAAGATGGTAAAACTACAAAAACAAGAGATAATAGATCAGAAATCTTAGAACTTAGTTTTCCTCAACAATCAATAGAAAAATTCCCTAAGTAACTAAATGGCACATACAAAAGTAACAAAAACATATTCCCAAAATACGGGAGCTGCGAATACATTTAGCTACTCAGGGAGTTTTGATGTATTCAAAGAAACAGAAGTTGAAGTTGAATTAGATAACGTAGCATTAACTTATACATCTTCAACAATAAATGACTCCGCCTCACCACGTGAATACTCAGTAGATGTATCAGCAAAGACAATACATATTGGTGGTGCTGATCTATCTAGCGGTACTATTGTTATAGAACCTGTAACAGATATGGGTGCTCCTACACCAAGAGCAACATATACTCCAGGTGCATCTATCACTGCTGACGATCTAAATAATAACCAGAAGCAGTTAATGCGGAAGGCTATGGAGTATGATGAGCAAAAGCTCTCATCTCGTGGTGGCACGATGACAGGTCATCTGACAATAGGTGAAGATCAGACAATTATATTTGAAGGTGCAACAGACGATGCTTACGAAACTACTCTTACAGTTACTGATCCTACAGCTGACCGTACTATTACTCTTCCGAATGTTACAGGTACTGTAGTAACAACAGGAGATTCAGGAACAGTAGCAACAGGTATGATTGCAGGTGATGCAATTACTGCAGCTAAGATAGCTGACGATGTGGTTAATTCTGAACACTATGCAGCAGGATCTATAGATACTGAACACATAGCAGATTTAAACGTAACTACAGCTAAAATAGCAAATGACGCAATTACTGGAGCTAAGATAGCAGACGACGCTATTGATTCAGAGCACTATGCAACTGGCAGTATTGATGAACAACATTTAGCAACCAATTCTGTTACACAAACTAAAATAGGCGCTGACGCTGTAATTGGATCTAAGATAGCTGACAATGCTATTGATTCTGAACATTACACAGATGGAAGTATAGAGCATGCTCACCTAGCTACTGATTGTATACAAAGTGATAATATAGCTGACGATCAAATCGACTCAGAACATTATGTAACTGGTAGTATTGACGAACAGCATTTAGCAACTAATTGTGTTACACAAACTAAGATAGGAGCTGATGCAGTCATTGGATCTAAGATAGCAGACGACGCTATAGATTCAGAGCACTATACAGACGGTAGTATTGACACTGCACATATAGCTGATTCACAAATTACACATGCAAAGTTAGCTGGTGATTGCGTACAAAGTGATAACATAGCTGACGATCAGATTAACTCAGAGCATTATGTAGATGGATCTATAGATACAGCTCATATTGCTGATTCACAAATTACACATGCAAAGTTAGCTAATGATTGCGTAGATGGAGATAACATTGCTGACGACTCTGTAGATTCTGAACACCTAGTAGCTGATTCTATCGATGCGGAACACTATGCAGCTGCATCCGTAGACGCTACAGCTTTAGCTTCTAATGCTGTAACAACAGCTAAGATTACTGATTCTAACGTAACTACAGCAAAAGTAGCAGATGATGCTATTACTATTGCTAAGGTAGGTTGTGAGCAAACAACTATATCTGACAGTGATTCTCATATTCCTACATCAGGAGCTGTTGTAGATTATGTAGCAGCACAGATTGCCCCTATAGGTGGTCTTGAAGTAATAGCAGATGAAGATAATTTCCCTTCTACTCAACCAGATTCAGGTGTTGTAATTAGTATTTCAGATGCAGCTGGTATTGTTGTACAAGATGGTTCTGGAGGAACTACAGCAGGCAGATCAACTACTGCTAGAACAGCTGGTAATGGGTCTGATAACGTAACAATTAATAATTTCCCATCTAGTTTACACGGTGAAACTTTAGCATCAGGCGTAGGTCTAATGGTTTCATCTACTGGATCTAGTAATACATATAATTATCATAAAATATTAGCAGCTGAAACTGATGTTAAACAGTTATCTGATGACATCAATGACTTCAATGCTAGATATCGAATACATGCAGGAGAACCATCATCTAATAATGATGAAGGTGATTTAGTATTTGATAGTAATGCTAATAAGATGAAGGTCTATGATGGATCTGCATGGGGTGAAGTAACTTCAACTGGTGACTTTAAATTCCTTGTTGCTGTTGATGCTGGTACAACTACAGCAGCTACATATGATGGAAGTGATACAAGTTTTGACCTTAAGGAAACTAGTACTAGTGGTAGTGCAGCTAGTGTAACTAATATCAACCAACTTATTGTAAGTTTAAATGGTGTTATTCAAAAACCTAATACTGGTTCTTATAGTGCTAGTGAGGAAGGATTTTACTTAACAGATGCTGATACTATTAGATTCTGTACTGCACCTCCAAGTGGTTCTACTTCTTTTATTATACAATGTGGTTCTGCTGTTAGTATTCCTACACCTGGAGATGGTACAGTAAGTGCAGCTAAGATTGCTAGTGGAGCTGTAACAACAGCAAAACTTGCTGATTCTAATGTTACAGTTGCTAAAATGGCAGCTAACTCAGTAGACAGTGATCAGTATGTTGACGGAAGTATAGATCTAGCTCATATGTCTGCGAATTCAGTAGACAGTGATCAATATGTTGATGGAAGTATAGATCATGTTCACTTAGCAGCTGACGCAGTAGATGGAGATAATATAGCTGATGATTCTATAAACTCAGAACACTATGTTGATGGAAGTATAGATACAGCTCACATAGCTGATGATCAAGTTACTCAAGCTAAGATAGCAAATAATGCTGTTGGTCTAGATGAATTAGCTGGAATTGCTAGAGGTAAGATTATATATGGTGATGCTTCTGGTAATCCTGCTGTATTAGCAGTAGGTTCAGCTAATCAAGTTTTAACAGCTGATGGTACTGATATATCATGGGCTGCTGCTGCTGGTGGAGGAGTTCATAATATTATGATTAACGGGGCCTTTCAAATTGCTCAACGTGGTACGTCATCTACTTCTACTGGATATACAACTGTAGATAGATGGAAAGATAGTATTACAGGACAAGATGAACAACCTACACGAGCACAAATATCCTTAAGTTCTAGTGATACTGGACCTTGGGCTAAAGGGTTTAGAAATGCTTGGCAAATAACTAATGGAAACCAATCAAGCGGTGCAGGTGCAGGGGATAAGTATTTTCTGGAATATAGATTTGAAGGACAAGATATAGCTCAATCTGGTTGGGACTATACTTCTGCATCAAGTTATGCAACTCTATCTTTTTGGGTTAAATCAAGTGTTGCTCAAGATTTCCAAGGATATTTACTAACTCTTGATGGTACTAATTATAAGTATCCGTTTAGTACAGGGTCATTAAGTGCAAACACTTGGACTAAAATAACTAAAACAATTCCGGGTAATAGTAATCTTCAAATAGATAATGATACTGGAGCTGGATTTTTAATAGTACTTGCTCCTTTTATAGGTACTGACTTTACTGCTTCAGTTACTGATAATGCTTGGAGTTCTTATTCAAGTAGTGCAAGAACCAATGCCAGTGCAACTGGTTGGTGGACAACTAATGATTCAACATTCGCAGTAACTGGATTTCAATTTGAAATTGGAAGTACAGCCAATGAGTTTCAACATAGATCGTATGGTGATGAGCTTTTAAAATGCCAACGTTATTTCTATGTATTGGCTCAAGGTAGAGATGATGGAGAAAGGCCAATTAGTCTTATGGTATATGAAAATGGAAGTAGAGTTACTACTATAGTAAGACATCCAGTTAGACCTAGAGTAACTCCAACATTAACTGCTGCGAATGCTACTAATGCTTTTGTAATTAGAAGATCAGATGGTAGTGATAATTTTGATACAATTACTCAAAGATATGCAGATTATGAGGCTACTGAACTAACTCAAGGTTCAGATGTTAGTGGTTCAGATTTACATCCAGGTATGTTCAGAACTACTACTTCTGCAAGTTACATACATATGTCAATGGAGCTTTAATCATGGCAAAATATAAATATATAGCTGAAGATGGTAAAAACATAGCTGTCCAGATTAAAGAAGATGACGATGGTAATGCCATTACAGATCGTACTATTGTCTTTATGATTGATGCTGTAGGTAATACAGATTATGAAAACTGGAAAGCATGGGAAGCTAAAGGTAACACAACGGAGGCAGCCGATTAATGGCATTAACACAAGTAAAAACAAGTGGTCTAGCAGATGATGCTGTAACAGAAGCTAAAGTAGCAAATGATGCTATTAGTCCAGCAGAAATGAAAGCAGGAACAGATGGTCATATAATTACATATGATGCATCTGGTAATCCTACAACAGTAGGACCGGGTAATGATGGACAAGTATTAACATCAACAGGAGCTGGATCTCCTCCAGCTTTTGAGGATGCAGCAGCTACTGTAGGTGGAGCTAGTGCTGTTACTTTTAACGATAGTGTAGCAGCAAACTTTGGTACTGATGGAGATCAGGCTATATGGCATACAGGAAGTGTTGGTTATATAAGAAACTCAACAGGTGGTTTTTGTATTAGAAATGATGCTTTCTCTGTTAAAGATGATGGAGAAAGTGAGACTATGCTTACTGCTACAAAAGATGGCTCAGTAGATCTCTATTATGATAATGCTGTACGTATACAAACAACAGCTGCTGGTGCTACTATAAGTAAAGCTGGTGACTCAGCGGAATTAACAATTAAAGGTGGAGAAGGCGAAGGTGCTGTTCTAATGTTATCTGCAGATGAAGCTGATGACAATGCTGATAATTGGAGATTAGTAGCAGGTGCTGGTGGCAGTCTAAATCTACAAAATTATGCTAGTGGTAGTTGGGAGAATAATGCGGAATATAATGGTAACGGGAATGTTGAACTGTACTATGATAATTCAAAGAAATTTGAAACTACCGATACGGGAGCTAGTGTAACAGGTGCTTTAAGCGCACATGGTGCTTCCTTTGGTGATTATGAAGTAACTACTAATAGAACATCAGGTTCCAATAAAGGTTTTGTTGTAAAACAGAATGGAACCATGGTTGGTAGACTTTGTAACCATGGTAGTGGTCCTGAAGGTAAACTAGAATTATATAATGGTGCTACTCAAAATTTAAATATGAATGGCACAGCAGGTACTCTTGCACTTAATAGTACTATTAAATTTGGACTAAGTAATGGTTCTGAATCTGAATTAGGTGATTATGAAACAGGTTCATGGACTCCTACAGTTCGAGGAACTGGTACTGTTGGAACAGCTTCATATAGTAAGCAAGTAGGTAAATACACTAAAATAGGTAATTTATGTACTGTTTGGTGTTGTATAAACTTCACTAGTGGTAACGGTTCAGATTATATGAAAATAGGACCATTACCATTTACAAGTGAAAATACTACCAATTTACAAGCAGCTGGTTCTGTGATGAAAGAGAATATAACTCATGGAACATCTTTAACATGGCAGAATGCATATATAACTCCTAATAGTACTGAGATGCTATTCTACTCTACTTACAATAACTCTACATTTGCTGCACAGGATTATGAAGCAGCTGGTGAAATTATTGTTACAATAACATATCGAACTGCTTAAAATGGCAATTACAAAAACTATAGTTGAAGATAAAATTGAAGTCGTTCAAGTATGGAATATCCAAGTACGAACAGCTACAATTATAAAAGAAGATGGTGAAGAACTCTCACGTTCAGCTCATCGAAGAATACTTGTACCGGGAACTTTAAAAGGCGGAACCGGATCAGATAAAGATGATTTAGTCCCAACAGATATTAGTGGTGAAAGTGCAACACTTCAAGGTATATGTAATGCTGTATGGACATCACAAGTAAAGACAGATTTTACAGCACATCTTGTCGCAAATAAACCTCCCGAGTCCTAACCTACCTAAATCTCTTGATATCCCTCAGCTGTACTTCAGACCGCCTACAGCAGACGTTCCGGCCTATAAGCCTATGATTATACCTCCAGCTGATTTGGAGCAGCCTGAGGGCGTAGAGAAGGAGGAGACAAAAGAAGAGCAACCTGAACCACCCTCTTTAAAAATACCTGTATTAGATATACAGATGCCAATACCGGAAACAGCGGTAGTGGTTACGGCTGTAACAACAGCTGTAGTGGCAGTGGCAACCACCTCTGTTACTCAAACCTTATTTGAACCAATTAAGAAAAAGGTTCAAAAACAATTACAAGCTAAAGTTAATAAATGGAAGGAAAACCGCAAGAAAAAAAAGGACTCCTCAAAAAACTCAAAGACGGAATAGAGGATCAAGAACAACAGATTCAAATTCTTGGTACATTCGTTAGACTTGGCGTGGTTGTTTGGAGTGGGTTCATTATAACTTTAAACTATGTAGAATTACCTATGGTTAAGAAATCTGGTAACTCAGATATCACGTTCGTTGCCAGTGTGTTTACGGGTGCACTTGCGACTTTTGGCTTGGCTACTGGTAATTCTAAAGATAAAGGTAACAGCACACCCGTCAACTGTCCTATGGTAAAGAAAAAGGAAGAATGAAGAAATGGCTTTTACTCTTCCTACTGGCATCACCCACGGTAGCAAGAGCCGAACTCGTGACCCCACAATTCACTCAGGGGTCGATGAACAGTACAACGACAACGACTCAAGAGATCGTGGAGGATATAACTATCACGACCTATGGGTCAGCATTAAACAAATGGTCTGGGGACAATATAACCCATACCTCCGCTACATCAGGCGGACTAGCCGATTCAGATTCGGTATTCACGATAACAACAGCTGGTTCAGACTTCTCTCTAGAGATCGTTACAAGAGCAGCCAGCCAAGTATTGGAAGTAACAGAGATCGAAAGAGAAATAGACACTACTTCTACTACGGTCTCTTTATCAGTCTTCTCTCAATAGCACCAGTTAAAGCTAGTGAACCAGAGACTAACAACGTCAGTAATCCAGTTGCTGCTGCTACTGGGAACGTTACAAACCAAGCTGTACAATTTCAAAACAATGGAGCACCCTCCAGACAGTATTACGGACCTAACATAAGTTGTAATGGTAGTACGATGACATTCAGCCCATTCTATATGGGTAATCATACTACTCCATTCGACGATGTTATGGCTCAGCAGAGCTATACTGTAGCTGAAAACTGGGGATTTCAAGTTAATTTTATGATTCCTCTTGATAAAAGAGGATTAGAACAGTGTAGAAAAATAGCAGCTAGACAACAAGCTAAGATGGAACTCGACTATGAATTAGTTAGAGTTCTTAAATGTGGAGAACTTCAACAGAAGGGCTTTATGCTTATCCCTGGCTCACGGGTATATCATATGTGTAGTGATGTTATACCAATTGCTAGTTGGTTGAAAGCTCAACAAAAGATAGATAAATGTACTGCACCACCTAAGCCTTGGTATAAACCTTGGCAAAAACCCAAACTTAAATGCCCGAATAAAAAATGACACTCTTAATCAAGCCCATCCTTCTCACCTTTATTAAATCAGATTCTGTGAAGAAGTTAGTAATTGACTTACTAGAAGCTTATGTAAAACGAACTGATAATAAACTTGATGATCAGGCATTAAAAATTGTAAAACAAAAACTATTCTCATAATGGCACGTAATGGTCGCATGGTTCCTTCTAAAAAAGCTAAAGATATTAAAGTAGCTTTCTGGGGAAAGAAGGATAATAATACAACTGGATCAGATATTAAATCTGGTGTAGAAGCTATAAACCGAATGAAACAAGGAGGACATTCTAATAAGTCTACTAATGAACTTATAGAAGAAATGAAAAAAAGAGGAGAGTGGTAATGCCTTCACATTATAACAAAAGAACTGGTCAAGACTTTCTTGAGTTCCATGAAGAACAGAAGAAAAAGAGAGGCCAAAAATCTATAGAAAGACGTCAAGCAGTAGCGGCATCAAAAGCTAAAAAATTAGCTGATCGAAAAGTAAAAAGAAAATTCAAGGCAAAGAAATTCTAATGGCTAAAGCTACTGAGCAACAGTTTAATGAGTTACATAACCTCGTCACTACTGAATTCCTTAAACGGGTTAAAAGTGGTGAGGCTAGTACTCAGGACTTAAAAGCAGCCTGTGATTGGCTTAAAATAAATGATATAAGTGGTGTGGCTTACGATGGTAACCCACTTGATAAGTTAAATAAGATAATGCCTAAAGTAGATCCTGGTTTGGTTAACAGGAGGCTATATGGCAAAGTCAGGTAGATACGCCAATGGTGCTCTCATCTCTAGCGCAAAGAAAGCGATGAAGGGGGAGAAAGCAAAAAGAATCAGAAGAAAAGCCGATAACTTACGTAATGCTTTATTACGTAAAGGTCCAAGACCTCCTGGTACTGAAGCTGGCCATGATGCCAACGGTAAAGGGCAGCATGGTTGGGAAAAGATAGCTAAAAACCGAGCTGTCGAAAAGAAAAACAAACGTAAATTACGCATTACTTAATTATCATGGTACTTAAAAAAATTAGACAAGGTTTTCGAATTGGAGGGGCTGCCTATAAAGGAGTATTTACAGGTAAAGGTTTATCTAATGCTACAAAACTTCAAAAAAAATTTAGAAAAGAAGAACTTCAAATTCAGTCAAAAAAAGGTAAGACTTTAAAGGAACGCCTTCAAGCAGAAAGTAGACTTAGACATGGAGATGAAGCTATAAATAAGCTTTCAAAGAAGAATAAAGATTGGAAAAAGATGAAAGCAGGTAAGATGACTAAAGAGCAGTTTATTAATAAATATCCTAATTCTGGTACTGCGAGAAGAGAAAAAGGAAAGAAATGGAGACCTGTTTATACTAAAAAAGAAACTAACCAAATGGCAAGAAAAAATAAAGATTTTAAAAGAATGAAAAAAGGAGAAATAACTAAAGCTCAATTTATTAGAAGATATCCAAATTCTATTACAGCTAGAGAGTCTAAGAAAAAATAGGAGTTAACCCATGGCAACAGGCAAAGAAGGTGACAAACGAGGTTGGAGTGAAAAAAACCAAACTGGATATATCCTTGAACGTCATAATGGTAAGTTAATATGGGTTCAATATTTTCAAGGTAGACCTGCTGGTATTTGGAAAGGTAAAGGTCTACCAGGTGTAGGTAATATTGATTTAACTGGTCATTTATCAAATGCTTATCGATTTATACAAAGTCGTGCTACACAATCAAAACTGTACCATTACATGAAAATTTTAGCACTCAAGAATTTCATCCATTTGGTGATCCAGGCCAGAAAAATTATAAACCAAACTTTAATCTTTTAGAGAAAGATGAATCTAGATATGTAGATACTAATAAAGGAAAATTAATGTTTGGTGTGCCTCTTAAAAAATGGCAAAAATCTACAAAAAATCAAAGGCAACTTTATAAAAGTTTATCAAATAATAATGTAAATTCTCCTCCAATAAAACTTAATCAAGTATCTAATATTAATCCATCTATAGAAGATATAAAAGCCGGTAAAGTTAGAAATGCATGGTTTATGGGTCCAGATGCTGATAAAAATTGGAATGAAGCAAAGGAGATTTTAAAAATAAACCATCAAGAATGGTTACGTAAGAAAGGGAGGATATAATAATGCCAATTAAAGAAGTAGCTGAAGGTTTAGGTAGGCAAGCCTTAAGACAGCTTAGAAGAAGTAGAACTGCTGCTAAAGCTGTTAGCTGGGATGATTATGTTAAAGGTTTAAATCCAAAAACTATACAAAATCTAAATTTATCTCAGACTAGTCGAAATGGTGATTTACTTCCAGAACAAGTTCAATTAATGAGAGATGAATGGGCAAAGGATAAATCTAGAGGTATGGACTTCTTAGATGAGTATGAAGAAGGTACTTTAGATGGTAAATGGCATAATTTCCGAGGCCATCTTAGTGAATCATCTCGACAGCAAAAAATAGATGCAGATACATCACGTTTACAAAACGGTAAGAATGTAGAGTTAGAACGTACTCCTATTGAACAAGCACCAACACGTTATGATGTAGAAGGTGTAGAAGGAAGAAGAGGAGTTGAACAAGCTGCTAGACCTTGGTTCGATGAACAATTAGAAAGAATAGGTTGGGATCCAAAAAGAACTGGAGAAATTGATAGATCTCAATTTGCTAATGAAGGTATATATGTTGATGGAGAAAAGTACAATTTTTCTGGATTAACAAAATATGCTAGAGATCGTAAATCATTTCCAAAGTTAAGACCTGCAACTAGAAGTGCTTCTAAACTTGATAGGGCTAGTAATGAATTAGTTCAAACATTTGGACCATCAGTAAGAGCTAAACCTCAACTTGTAGATGCACTTGGAGAAATTGTTCCTGAAAAAGATGTACACCAACATCATGTCTTGCTTTTAAAAGTGATAGAACCATGGACTCGTAAAGCTGATGGATCTACTAGAGATAAAAGACAATTAAAAGAACTTTTTAGAGCACTTTCAAAACGAGATTGGTGGGCAGGTAATGTAGATAAAAACCTAGTTTGGCAAAGTGTTAGTACACATTTTGGGGATCCTTCTAGTAGCCACGGTCTGTTAAAACAATTTACTGATATTCAAGGTAGAGGTAAAGGTGAATTAGATATTCCTGGGAAAACTTATGATCCAAAAGCAAAGCATGGTTTTTCTAACGAATTTCTTAGAGATTTAAGTAAAGAAACTAATACTAAAAAGTTAATTAAATCTTTATTAATGTTCTTAGAAGAAGGTGGTGGAGGTGAAGCTATGGAAGGTGCAGCCTTCTCTGCTCAAAAGAACCTTGAACCAAAACCTGTAATTAAAAAAACAGGTAAAATAAAAGAAGTTAAATCTGGTGATATCCTTTCTCAAAGGAGAGGAGAAAATCCTAGAGTTAAGAAAAATGTAGAACGTCTTGAAAAAGGTATAAAGGGTTTAAAAAAAGATAAGAAATGAATGATATAGTAACCGCCTTACAAGAGGACTTTAAACTGTTCTTACAAGCTTTGTGGGAACAGTTAGACCTTCCTTCACCAACTAGAGCTCAATATGCAATCGCAGACTATCTTCAACATGGACCTAAACGTCTCCAAATTCAAGCTTTCCGTGGTGTTGGAAAAAGTTGGATCACTGGAGCCTTCGTCCTCTGGACTCTCTTTAAAGATCCTGAAAAGAAAATAATGATTATATCTGCATCTAAGGAACGTGCAGATAACATGTCGATCTTCCTACAAAAATTAATCATTGAAACCCCATGGCTAAAACATCTCAGACCGAAAGCAGACGATTCTCGTTGGAGTCGCATCAGTTTCGACGTCGCCTGTTCTCC
>LULN01000389.1_pt2 | contig 22164 bp, 24 predicted proteins | sample 728131 | NCBI WGS metagenome assembly LULN01 (sample SAMN03860288, study PRJNA289734) | marine metagenome | biome: seawater column; feature: ocean; material: water; isolation source: Red Sea water column Station 149 - depth 100m | place: Saudi Arabia: Red Sea | collected 2011-10-15 | depth 100 m
ATATTACAGCGCCCCATTGATAAAATGTTAGGCGGGCTTTGGGAGTTTCCGGGAGGGAAAATTGAAAAAAATGAATCACAAGAAAATGCAGTTATAAGAGAAGTGTTTGAAGAAACAAATTTATCTATTAAGAAACCGCAATACATTGGAGAAGTAAAACATCAGTATAGTCATTTTAAAGTGCATATTTCATTATTTTTAATTCATATTGATAGTGACAAACAATTACAAACACGCCAAGATTATAAATGGGTTACAAGGGAAGAATTAGATAGTTTTGCAATACCAAAAGCAAATTATAAAATGTTAGAGATTTTAGATAAATTAAACTAATCTTTATGTCAGTGATACGCGCAATAATAACTTTACTAATTTTGATAGTTGCTTTACCTGTTTTTATATTAATGATGGTTGCAGGTATAGTTTTATCATATATAATGCATCCAAAATATTTTTATTTTCCTATGCACTTAGGCTGCAAAGCATTGTTGCTTGGCAGTTGGCAATATCATACAATTCACGGCAAGGTGCCTCCAAAAAATAAAGGCCCATATATTTTTATGTTTAATCATGAATCTATGTTTGATGCTTTTATGTTAGGAGCTTCTATTCCTTATTATGTTAATGCAGTTGGTTGGGAAGGTATTTTTAAATGGCCTTTATGGGGATTTTTTGCAAAACGCTATGGTGCATATCAAATTACCCATGATGATACTGACAAGGCGCGTGAAACATTAAAAGCTGCAGAAAAAATTTTATTGGTTGATAAAACATCTATGATTTATTCTCCAGAAGGGAATCGAACTATCACGGGTGAGATGGGAGAGTTTAAAAAAGGAGGATTTCATTTTGCAAGAGCTACTAATGCAACAATTGTCCCAATTGGGTTTAATGGTGCATTTGAATCTAATGTAAGAACTAGCTGGATTATTAACCCAGGAAGATTAAAAACTGTTTTTGGCAATCCAATTACTCCTGATCAATATTCGCACCTTTCAATTGAAGAGTTTCGTGACCTTGTTAAAGCTGAAGTTGTAAAACTTGTTGAAGATTTTAGTTAAGATGTTTGATTTTTGGATGTAAAAATCCAGCTATTCCACACAAGCCTGCCCCTGTTCCAAATAATAAAAATATTGTTTGAATATCAAGCACATCTGATGCAAAACCAATAATACCAGAAGAAATTGCACTCATGCTGATAATAGATATAGAAATAATAGAAAAAATTCTTCCTAATAATTCTTCTGGAATATTTTTTTGCATGATTGACACTCTTGAAATAATTAATAATGGAATTCCAATGCCATGACAAAAGGACAAAATATACATTTGTATCATATTTTCAATAAAATAATATAAACAGAAACTAGCTCCATCAATAAAAAGACCCGTTAAAAAAAGTCTTCCATGTGTAAATCGCTCTCCAAACTTATATACAAATGCTGTCCCTAATAACATCCCCAACCCAACGACTGCTTCACATATTGCAAAGTTAGATGCGGTCCCCCCTAGACCAATTTTGACTAATATAGGAATTCCAACAATAGCTGGTCCCATGACAAACAGGTTGCTCAAAACAGTTAAAATAATAATAAATAATAGTGTTTTGTCATTAAATAAATATACAAGGCCTTGATAAGTTTTATTTAAAATTAATTTTAAATTTTCATTTTCTTTTTTTTGTTTTTCTCTTGGCGCATTAATGCTTAACAATGCAGTAACCAAATAGCATATAACCGTTATATAAAACAAATATTGAACAGGTATTATTGTTAAAAAATATGCTGCTACAATTGGGCCAATAAATACAGCAGATTGCCATGCAATATTCGCTATTGAATTTGCTTCTAATAATCTCTCCTTTTCTACTTGAGTAGGAAGGTATGAATTAAATGCTGGGACAAACGGCAGCGAAAAGCCATTGTGGAAACAGGCAAGTATCATAATAATCCAAGCAACTTTTATATCAAATAATAAAAAAATAGGAATTCCTATTACTGCGATAGCCTGCATTATCTGAGCAAAAGCCATTACTCTAGTTTTGGAATACATATCTACAATTGCGCCTGCAAATAATCCAAAAAATATTGCAGGTAAATATGTAGTCATTGCAATTAAACCGGTTAATTTTTCAGAGTTAGTTATATCTAGTATTAACCAGATTATGCTAATATCATATATAGATCTTCCAATAGATCCAATAAATGGGGCCCCCCATAAAAATGCTGTGAAATTTTGACCTGTTCGCATGTTGTTGATTTTGCACAATAAACTACGTATAATTCACTAAAATATGACTTATATAATTACAGATCCATGCGTAGGTACTTGTGATACAGCCTGTGTAGAAGTGTGCCCGGTTGACTGTATTCATGGACCTGAAGACCCTGAAGGCGCTGGCGAAGAAGCAAAAGACCCTGACTTTGATGCAACTGGAAAACAATTGTATATTAACCCAGAAGAATGTATCGATTGTGGAGTTTGTGAACGAAGAAGAAGTTCCAGAAGAATATGAAAATTCAATAGGAGCGAATTACGAATTTTTTGGCCAAGAAACTCCGTAATCAATTCTTTTACAAATATTAAAATATGAAACGACTATTAGTCCCTCTTACGTTCTTTATTGTCTTATTATTTTCTGTTTGGAGTAATCGAGTAAATATTGTTGTTTGGGCATTACCAAAGATTTTAAATATTACTAATCCAATTTTATCTGAAGGTTCTTCTAATTGGCAAGATGGACCAAAAGAAAAAGATAAGAGCGATTCAAGACCTAATATTATTATAATTCTTGCTGACGATTTAGGCTTCAATGATGTTTCTTTATATAATGGTGTAGCTAGTGACGGTTCATTAATGACTCCGAATATTGATTCTATCGCAAAAGATGGCGTATTATTTGAAAACGGATACGCTGCAAACGCCATGTGTGCTCAATCTCGAGCATCAATTATGACCGGAAGATACTCAACACGATTTGGATTTGAGTTTACCCCAATTTTCCCCATTGCGTTAACAGTATTTCAATGGATGGATGACATTCAAGATCCAGAGTTAAAATTAGAGATTAGTAAAGAACTTGTTCCAATGGGAAAAGATCTTTTTGATGCAGGAATGCCTACGGAAGAAATTACTATTGCTGAAATATTAAAAGATGTAGGATATTATACAGCACATATTGGAAAATGGCACCTAGGCGATAGCCGAGGACAGCTAGATATCTATCATCCTAATGATCAAGGATTTGATGACAGTTTAATTTTATCTAGCGGGCTTTATTTGCCTGAAAATCATCCTGATGTTGTAAATGCAAAATTTAATCATGGTGTTGATAAAATGGTTTGGGCAAGCTCTCAATTTAGTGCATCGTTCAATAAAAGCCCTGAGTTTACACCGGAAAGTTACCTTACTGATTATTATACTGATGAAGCTATTAAGGTTATAGAAAAAAATCAAAATAGACCGTTCTTTCTTTATTTAGGTCATTGGGCAGTTCATAATCCATTGCAAGCATTAAAGAGTGATTTTGATTTATTTGCTGACCATCATATGAATCATAATATGCAAGTATATTCTGGTATGATTGAAGCGCTTGATAGAAGCGTAGGGCGTATTATTGATTCTTTAGAAGAACATAATTTAACAGATAACACCCTTATTATTCTTACTAGTGATAATGGTGGTGCAGGTTATATTGAGCTACCTGATATTAATAAACCTTATAGAGGTTGGAAATTAACACATTTTGAAGGAGGGATTCATATTCCTTTTATGGCAAAGTGGCCAAATAAAATTACTCCTGGCACCAAATTTAATTTACCAATTCATCATACTGATATTTTTAGCACTATTGCTGCAGCAGCGAATGCTACTATACCTAATGATAGGAAGATTGATGGTGTTGATTTGATGCCCTTTATTACTGGGGCTAATACAAGCATGCCCCATGAAACTTTATTTTGGAAACAAGGGCATAATCAAACAGTATTACATAACGGTTGGAAATTGATTAGAACTAATACTCCTGATAAAAAATGGCTGTTTAACTTGAATGAAGATCCAACTGAAAGAATAAATCTTGCTTATTCTGAACTAGAAAAACTATCTTTACTGGAAGAGTTGCTCAATGAGCATGAATCAGAACAAGCTCCTTCTTTATGGCCTTCTGTGTTGAATGCTCCAATATTGATTGATAAAGCTGGCAATACTGGTGAAAACTATAAAAAAGGTGATGAATATATTTATTGGCCAAACTAATGGATAAAAATCAAATATTAGAAAAATTAAAAACTGTTAACTATCCTGGATTTAATAGAGATATTGTTTCTTTTGGAATGGTTAAAGATGTTGTATTTGATCACAAAACCATTACTTTGCTTTTATCGGTTTCATCGTCTAATTCTGAAAAGAAAGACCAATTGGTTCAAGATATCAAATCTTGTCTTGCCAATGATGAATATGATATCATGGTTAAAATACTTGATAGCCCACCACGAAAAACAGTTGACACCTCTAATAAACAAGCAAATGTAGAAGGTAATATCGGGAAAATCATTGCTGTTGCTAGCGGAAAGGGCGGAGTAGGCAAATCTACTGTTGCATTAAATTTAGCAGCTGCATTATCAGTTTCTGGTAAAAAGACAGGATTACTTGATCTTGATATTTATGGCCCTTCATTACCAATAACAATGGGTATTAATCAAAATCCGGAAATCAATGAAGAGAAAAAAATTATCCCTCTTCAAAAAAATAATTTAAAACTGATGAGCTTTGGTTTTGTTAGCGGGAACGAAGCTCCTGTCGTATGGAGAGGTCCTCTTGTCGCAAAAATGACTGAACAATTTTTTAGAGATGTTTATTGGGGAGACTTAGATTATTTAATATTAGACTTACCACCAGGCACCGGTGATGTACAATTAACATTATCACAAAAAATACCACTTGATGGTGCTATTATTGTTACAACGCCAAATGATATTGCTTTGGCTGACGTACGCAAAGGCGCTGATATGTTCAAAAAAGTAGAAACTCCTCTTTTGGGCGTTATCGAAAATATGTCTTATATGGATATTGATGGAAAATTGAAAGTTCATGCTACATCATGGCCAGATATTGAATTGTACATTAATGATGAAAAAATATCATTGAATAATGATATGTCTTTTAATTTGAGATTTAACCTTTTTAAAGAAGGTGGAGGTTTAAGCGAAAGTCAAAGATTAGATATTCCATTCTTGGGAGAAATACCTTATTCAAATGAGCTTATGCGCTCTATTGATAGCGGAAAACCAATTGTTTTTGAAGATACTGAATCTGAAATTAAAAACATTTTTATTGAATTAGCTAAGAAAGTAACATTGTTATGAATCCAATTGATTCCAATAATCTACCAACTCATATTGGCATAATAATGGATGGAAACGGTAGATGGGCAGAGAGTCAGAGTATGGAACGCATTTCTGGTCATATCCAGGGAGTAGAAACGGTTAAAGCTATTGTTGAATCTTGCGTAAAGTTGGAAATTCCTTACCTTACATTGTATACTTTCTCTAAAGAAAACTGGAAACGACCAAAAAAAGAAGTTGATGGTTTAATGTCTTTATTATCCTCAAGCTTGAAAAGTGAATTAGAAAAGTTAAATAGGAACAATATTGTCTTTCAAATCGTTGGTAAAATAGAGGAAATGCCAAGCAATTTACAAGAATTGATTATGGATACAATTAATAGCACTAAAAACAATACGGGACTTACTTTAGCTCTTGCTTTAAGTTATAGCGGGCGTCAAGAAATTATTGATGCTACTAATAAAATACTTGCATCAGGAAAACAAAGCATTGATGAGGATTTGTTTAAAGATTATTTATATTCCCCTAACACTCCAGACCCTGATTTAATTATTAGAACCGGGGGAGAAAATAGATTAAGTAATTTTTTGTTATGGCAATCTGCATATTCAGAAATTTATATAAGTGAAAAAAATTGGCCTGAATTTGGAGAAGATGATTTAACTTCTGCATTAAATGATTTTAGTAGTAGAACAAGAAAATATGGTAAAGTTTTAGGACAAGATGAAAATTAAATATTACTTAATAGGTATTTTGTTATTCACTCTTGGATTCACACAAGAAGTCAATCTGTACAGAGTAAATATTGAAGGCAATACCACCACATCTGATAAAATGATCAAATATTCTGCTGGATTACGAGATGGAACAAAGATTCAGCGTGCAGATATTTCTACAGCACTCACAAGATTATGGGATTTAAATCTATTTGATGATATTGACATTATATTAAATAACGAATCACAGTATGGAGTTGAAATAACTATTAATGTTGTGGAAAGCCCAACCTTAAACAATATTATATTTCGCGGAAATTCTATGCGCGAGGGAAGATTTCTTGATAAGCTTGATTTAAAATTAGGTCAAAGAATTAGACCAAGCTCATTATATGCTTCATCAAATAAAATTAAAGAAATTTATCAAGAAGACGGTTATTTCAATGTAGAAGTTGAGCCGTCTATTGAAGCCCCACAAGATACTCTTGTTCGCAATGCCTATGCAAGAGATGTGGTGTTTACTATTAAGGAAAATGAAAAGTTTCGTCTAAAAAATATTATCTTTGAAGGAAACTCTAATTTTTCTGAAAGAAAACTCAAAAAAGAGCTTAAAGAGATTAAAGAAAGAAAGTGGTATAATTTTTGGGTGAAGAGCTTTAATGATAAACTGCTAGAAGAAGACAAAGCTCTTTTAACAACATTCTATCAAAATCAAGGATATCGTGATTTTAATTTCATTAAAGACACGCTTATTGTAGATGATGAAAAAAATACATTAAGCCTTGTGATTACTGTTGATGAAGGCGAAAAATATAAATATCGTAACTTTACTTTTGAAGGTAATAAAATTGCCAGCTCTGATGAGCTCGAAACTCTTTTAGGGTTACAAGAAGGAGATTCTTATTCCAAAGAAGATTTTGAAAAAGCTGTTTTTGAAAATATGATGAGCATTTATAATGACAAAGGATACATTTTTAGCAATGTTAATCCAGAAATTCTTCCTGTTGATGACAATTTATTAGATATCAACTTCCTGTTTAATGAAGGGAAAAAAGTATATATAAATAACATTTTTGTTTCCGGTAATGAAAAAACAAGAGAAAACGTTATTAGACGAGAACTAAAACTTTTTCCAGGCGATGTTTTTAGTAGGTCAAAACTAATGCGTAGTCAAAGAGATATATGGATTTTGAATTATTTTGATAATGTTATTCCAGATGTTAGCCAAGTTTCAGACAATCAAGTTGATCTTGATTTTATTGTAGAAGAAAAAAAATCAACTCAAAGAATTAATGCAAATCTTGGTTTTACTGGTGAGTATGGCATTACAGGTGGAGCTGGTGTTGAATTTGATAATTTTATGGGCCGTGGTCAAAAGTTTAATATTGGAATGAGCACTGGGACAAATTTTTCATTTTATTCTAATCAAGATCCATCAAAATATAGATCTTTCAATTTAACATTTCAGGATCCAATGATTAATGACAGTCCATATTTGATTGGTGGATCCTTATTCTATTCTTATAGAGGGTCATCAACAAATTATTATTTCCCATTAGATTTTACAGTTGCAGGTGGATCTTTCAGTTTTGGAAGAAGACTAGAATGGCCAGATGATTTCTTTCGTGTCATGTGGTCTGCAAGCATCGTAGAAAAAGAATATGATGGCACTCAAGCAGATATTGATGCGTATATTGGCGGTCTACAAACCACAAGAGGGGTAAGTTTAACGCAAGTTATTGCAAGAGACAGTAGAGACCGTGCAGAATTCACCACACGAGGCTCAAAATTCCAAGTTGAAACGACTTATTCTGGAGGTTTATTAGGAGGGAATGAGAACTTTCAAAAGCATGTGTTGAATTTAGACTGGTTTTCGCCTACATTTTCTAAATTTGTGTTATTTAGTTCTTTGAAAGTTGGGGTTATTAAAACATTAAATGTAGATAGTGATACCCAAAGCTTTATCCCATTTGATGAACGATTTATTATGGGAGGAAATGGTATCCCATACGGAAACGCTCTCAGAGGATATCCAGATAATTCTATTGGACCAACTACTACGTCTGGACAAGCTGTTGGTGGAAATGCTATGGCAAAAGTTACTACAGAATTAAGATTTCCATTATCTGAAAATCCTGTAATTTATTTTATGACATTTGCAGAAATGGGCAATGTGTGGAATACAAGCAGCATGTCAGAACCATTTTATTTAAAAAGATATGGTCCTTTATCAATGCAAAAATCTGCTGGTGTAGGTATTAGATTTTTTATGCCAGGAATTGGGCTTTTAGGATTTGATATGGGATATGGTTTTGATGATATTACAGGTGATGGTAACCCTAATGGATGGGAATATACAATAACATTTGGACAAACATACTAAAGGAGAATAAAGTGTATAAAAAAATAGCTATGTTAATATTGTTAGTGTCGATGTCTTTCGCTCAAGAAAAAATCGGAGTTGTTTTTTCAGAAAAAATTCGATTAGAATTTGAAGAGTTCAAAGATGTTGAACAACAATTACAATTAGAACTTCAAGGTATTCAAAAAGAATATGAAGCAATGGCAGTTGAGTTAGACAGCATGGTGCAAGAATATGAAAAACAAAGCTTAATGATGTCTGAAGAGCTAAAAAAAGCAAAAGAACAAGATATTATTGATATGAACAATTCAATGCAAAGCTATCAATTGTCAAAAGTTGGCCCGGATGGGGAGTTAACTAGAAAACAAGCTCAGTTAGAATATGAATTGGTAGAAAAATTCAAAAGTGCAGTTAATTCTGTTGCAATTTCTGGAGGATATGATTTAATCATAGACGGATCTTTAGCTTCACTGTATACTAAACCAACTCATGATTTAACAGATGATGTTCTTTATGAACTAAGAAAAGCAAGCGATAATTCTGCGAAATAAAACAGGTTTACATTGCTTACTCTTGAACAAATTGCCTTAGCGGTAAAAGGGGAAGTAGTTGGTGATGCTTCTATTGAAATAACATCTGTTGATGATATTAATGAAGCAACCAAGGGATCAATTACATTTTCTTTTGGTTATAATGGGGTCGTAGTTGAACATCCTTATTTAGCTATGATTGAAATTCTTACTTTATTCTCCAAAAATAAAGATGTTCAACACTCCATTCATCCTAATACAGTTGTATCAGAATCTGCAAAGATTGATTCAGATGTTACAATAGGGCCTTTTTCTGTAATTGGTGACGATGTCATAATCAAAAGTGGAACTATTATTGAATCAAATGTTGTAATTCATGATGATGTGCAGATTGGTAATAATTGTTTAATTCATTCTGGAGCTATAATAGGTGCAGATGGTTTTGGTTTTACCACAATTGATGATACACATCATAAAATTCCACATATTAAAAGTGTGGTTATTGGGGATGATGTTGAAATTGGTGCAAATTGTACCATTGATCGCGGTTCAGTTCGAAATACAATAATTAATAATTCATGTAAGATAGACGACCAAGTGCATCTTGCTCACAATGTAACTATTGGTGAAGGATGTTTAATATCGGGAGGCACTTTTATAGGCGGAAGCGCTACAATTGGTGCGTATTCAATGCTTGGAGGGAAGGTAGATATTGGTCCCCATGTTGTTACTGGAGAAAGATCAGTTTTTGCTGCACGATCATGTGTTTTAAAGTCAGTGCCTGGTGGTCAAATGTATGCGGGAAATCCAGCTAGAGAAATTAAAGAAAAACAAAAACGTGATGCAGTTTTTACTAAAGTAGAAATACTGGAAAAAAGATTAAAAAAACTAACTAGAAATGAAAAGTAGAAAACAGAGAACAATTAAATACCCAGTATCTTGCACAGGTGTTGGTCTTCATACTGGAGTCCAAAGCACAATTACGTTTAATCCAGCCCCAGAAAATTTTGGTATTAAGTTTAGTCGTACTGACAAAAAAGATGTACTTGTTACACCCGATATTGACAATGTTGTTGATTTAACAAGAGGAACAACTATTCAAGAAAAAGGAGTAAAAGTACATACAACAGAACATGTATTGTCAGCTTGTGCTGGGATGGGAGTTGATAATTTATTAATTGAATTAAACAGTAAAGAGCCACCAGTAATGGATGGGAGTTCAAAAGACTTTGTACAAGCTTTGGTAGACGCTGAAATTATAGAACAAAGGAAAAATGTTAATTTTTTAAGAATAACCAAACCCGTTGTTTATACTGATGAAGATAAAGACGTCGAGGTCGTAGGTGTTCCATACGATGGATTTAAAACCACTTTTACTATTCAGTATGATTTAGATGAATTAGGCGTACAGTACTCATCAGTTCACAATATGTCACAGAACTATAAAACACAAATTGCACCAGCAAGAACATTTTGTCTTTTGAGCGAAGTAAGCGGACTTGCAAAACAGGGATTGATTAGAGGTGGAAATTTAGGGAATGCAGTTGTAATTGTTGATAAAGATATTGATGATGAAGAGGTAAAAAGATTTAAAGAGGATTTTGGTATTAAATTCTTTAAAGGAGATAGAGGTTTACATAAAACACAAATTCTACGTTTTAGAAATGAACCTGTCCGCCACAAAACACTAGACTAAATTGGCGATTTAGCTTTGTTGGGGAAACCAATACTAGGTCATATTACTGCAATAAAAAGTGGACACAAAGGAAACGTGGAATTTGCAAAACTTTTAAGAAAAGCATTTAAAAGTCAATTTACAGGAGCAAAAAATTAGCAACACAATTCATCCAACTAGTATTGTTTCGAAAAAAGCAAAAATTGGTTCTAATGTTACCATTGGTGCGTATAACGTTATTGAAGATAATGTAAAAATAGGTGACAATGTGATCATTGGCAATTTTAATACTATAGGCGAATTCACAGAAATTAAATCTGATTCTCATATTTTTCATAACAGCAGCATTGGTGCTATTCCACAAGACAAAAAATTTGGTGGTGAAAGAAGTAAGCTTATTATTGGAAAACGTACTATCATTAGAGAGTTTGTTACATTAAATAGAGGCACTAAAGCCACTGGGAAAACTGTTATTGGTGATGATGTTTTGATTATGACAGGTGTACATGTAGCACATGATTGTGTTATAGGTAATAATGTTATTCTTGTTAATCTTGTTGCATTGGGAGGCCATGTTGAGATAGATGATTGGGCTATTTTAGGCGGCGCAAGCAATGTCCATCAATTTTGTAAGATTGGCAAACATTGTATGTTAGCTGCTAATTCAAAAATTGTTCAAGATGTGCCACCATTTATTTTAGCAGGTAGACACCCAGTAGAATATACTGGGATTAATACTCTTGGGTTAAAACGAAGAGGATTTTCTCAAGAAGAGCGTACAGCAATTAAAAAAGCTTACAGATATTATTTTCGTTCTGATCTAAATGCTTCTGATTCTTTGAAAACAATTAAAAATGAATTTAAAGGGGATAAGAATATTAACGAGATTCTCTCTTTTATCAAAAATAGTAACCGCGGCATTATCTAGTTAATGAAACGGATTGCTATATTTGGTTCTACTGGATCTATAGGAACCCAGACCTTGTCTATTGTTGAGGAATATCAAAATAGATTTAATGTTGTATGTCTTTCTTGTAATAGCAATGCTGATCTATTGTTCGAGCAAGTCACAAAATTTATGCCAAAGAAAGTTGCAATCAATGATATTGAATCAAATCATCCATTAAATGACTTTTGTCAAAGCAATAACATTGAATTAATTGTTGGCGCTAATGCCTCTCATCAACTTTCACAGTATGATGATATTGATTTGGCAATTAATGCTATTGTTGGTAGCGAAGGTCTTATTCCTACATTTAACATTGTTTCTAACAATATTGATTTAGCATTAAGCAATAAAGAGTCTTTAGTATTAGGAGGGCATATTATTATGCCAATGACCAATAATCAAACCTCAAACATTATACCTGTAGACAGCGAGCATTCAGCAATTTTTCAATGTTTGGTAGGTGAGCCAAAAAATTCTTTAAAAAAAATCATCTTAACAGGAAGCGGTGGGCCATTTTTAAACAGGCCTATTGATTCATTTGATACAATTACAAAAGAAGAAGCCTTAAATCATCCAAATTGGGATATGGGTAATAAAATTTCAATTGATTCAGCAACAATGATGAATAAAGGATTAGAATATATTGAAGCATTATGGTTGTTTGCAGTTGAAAGGGAGCAATTAGAAATTGTTATTCATCCAGAATCCATTGTCCACTCTTTAGTTCAGTTTGTTGATGATTCCTATAAAGCACAATTAGGGATTCCGAGCATGAAAGTTCCTATTCAGTATGCTCTGTCTTATCCAGAACGATTAAATAATAATTCAGGAGCTTTAGATTTTGATACAATGAATCAGTTAAATTTTTTTACACCAGACTTTAATCGTTATCCATGTTTAGAGTTAACAATGAGCTTGGTTGACAAAGGAGGGAATAGCATCCCAATAATGAGCATTGCAAATGATTATACAGTAGAATTGTTTTTAAATGGATCCATTAAGTTTGTTGATATTCCAAATACTATAGAAAAAACAGTAAATAAATTTTATTCTGAGAATGAACCAACAATTGAAGATTTAGTTCAATTAAATGAAGAAATTAAATTATATTTAGGCTCAAAATTATGATCTATATACTAGCATTTATTATTTTAATCGGCGTTATTGTTTTTGTTCATGAACTAGGACATTATCTTGCTGCACGAAGTGTTGGTGTTACTGTCGAACAATTTTCTATTGGTATGCCACCTACAATTTATAATTATAAACCTAAAAATTCGGATACTGTTTTTTCTATAGGAGCTTTGCCTTTAGGTGGATATGTAAAAATGAAGGGGATATTAGATGAAAATATGGACTCTTCTTTCACTGGAGCAGATGACGAATTAGAATCAAAAACTGCTCTACAAAAAATTTGGGTGATGAGCGCAGGAGTAATAATGAATATTGTATTAGCATTCGTATTATTTGTAGCGCTTGGGGCTATTAATGGAGAAGCCGTTCCAGCAAACAATAATACTACAATTGATTATGTTGCTGAGAATGGTCCTGCATTTAATGGTGGTGTTAATCCAGGAGATACTGTTCTTTCTGTAAACAATGTTCTTATAAATAGCTGGGATGATTTTGTAGTAATCATTGAGAAAAATCCTAATACAGAATTAACTATTCTTTTTGATAGAGACGGAGAGCAGATTAAAAAAAATGTTACCACTGCTTCTGCTCCAGATATCAATACAGGAAGAGTTGATCGATTAGTAGGAAAGTTGGGGATTGGAAAAGAGATGCAGGTGAATAGTTTAGGGTTTACTGGATTATTACGACATGGATATGATCAGACACTTTGGTCTATGACTTTGATGACTTTTTCTTTAAAAATGATTTTTTCAGGCGATGTTGGCAGAGATGATGTTGGTAGTGTAATTATGATTGGAGAAATGGCTGGGGATGCAGCAAAAGCAGGACTTACACCCTTTTTAACATTGATGGCATTAATCAGTGTAAACTTAGCATTTATTAATATTTTACCAATCCCTGCACTTGATGGTGGTCATATTATGGTCATTTTAATTGAAATGTTGCTTGGAAGATCTCTATCAGTCAAAACAAGAATGCGAATTCAATCAGTTGGGATGTATCTATTGCTTGGTCTTATGGCATTTTTAATTATTAACGATATTTTAAGAGTATTTTTTTAATACGATTTTAACGTTAATACAATAACCCCGCTTTTCAATTTTATTGTTATCTGCGCAGGAATCGTTTTATTGTTTTTACCAATTGCATAAGCAATTTCCATATCTCCTTTGTTTTTTAATGCAGATTTGCCATTATATATTGGGGTATATGTGTAAGCATTAAATTTTCCAGCAGGAGTACGAATCTTATTATAACCAATATTTTTGATTTCAATTTCCCTAACCCTACCTTCATCAATTGTTAAAAATTTCTTTGAACTATTTTCTGGAATATTGATATCACGCATTATCATAATTAATCCATAAGGGTCAATCACTTTACCTGGCAAGGTGTAATCTTTGTTATTGGTGGTTGCAATATTGTTTGTAATTGTAGTGGTGGACTGTCTTCGAAAATTCTTTTCTCTAATATTCTTTTCTTGTTTTATTAGGGATAAATTATTTGTGCTAATCCATGTATTAATTTCATCTCTAATTTTATATAACCTATCACCCAATTTTGAAGTTTTAACATAGAAGCGAAAATGATACACTTCTTGATTATTAATCACTTCAATTTTCTCTGTTTTTAAGCTTGCTTTTCCTAATTTGAATGGACCAAACAGCACCTCATATTTGTATTCTTCTCCAACTGTAATAGATTGACTATAAAGACCACAAACCATTAGTATTAAAGTGATTTTTTTAAGCATTTATCTAATTTGTGTAATTGTTTTATTATCAAAAATATAAATTTTTGATGCTTTTTGGTTTTTTATTTCTCCTGCATCAATTAATAAATCAATCTCTTGTCCAAATTCTTTTTCAATTGAGTTTGGATTGTTTAGAGGGGATTGGCCTGTTCTGTTAACACTAGTGCTTGTAATAGGCTTTTGATATTTTAATAGAAGAGCATGAAGAAATGCGTGTTTGGGAATTCTAAAACCAATTTTTTTATTTTCTGTAATTAATTCGCTTACAAATTGGGTTGTATACGGTATAATACATGTATTCCCTTTTGATAAAATTTCATCTGTTTCTTCTTTTAATGATTCATCCAATAAAATATTTTCAGAAATTTGATTAAAACTATTAATAATAATTGTCATTGGGCTGCTTCGCCTTTTTATTGTATTGATTTTTTCAATCCCATTTTCATTTTTTGCATCTGTCCCAATTCCATAGATTGTATCAGTTGGATAACATATTACTTCACCATTTAAAAGCGATGCTATGGTTGTATTAATAGCGTCTTTGTCATTAATTGATATACGTCTCATATTTTTTTTGTTTTCCAACGTTTGTGAACCCAAAAATATTGTTCAGGGTATTTTTTAACTTCCTGTTCAAGCATAAACGTATATTTTTGCACTATGTCTTCAATCCTTTTATTTGTTGTGTCTATCTTTTCAAAATTAACTTCGTATCCATTATTTGTTTTTACCGCTGAAAAGAAAATCAAAGGACTACCCATTGTTTTATTATAGTTTGCTGCTCCTGATGATCTTGATCACTTAGAAGAATAAGTAATTCATTATTTTTCAATGATTGTTTTACATCGCTGCTGGGGCCTCCAGTGTGTAATTCATTTGCTACATATTCTTTTCTTAGTTCCACAAAAAACTTTGAAGCTGCTTGGTTATTTTGTTGATACGAAATTCCTGCAATATTCTTATATCCTTTTCTTGCCATTGTTACAATTAATTTATGAAACGAACCAAAATGTCCTCCAACCAATATTACTCCATTATTTTCTTTTAATGCATCATCTACCACCTGCATATTATTGAAATGAACAGTGTTTGCATCGAAATGAGCATATTTACTTAAGAAGTCAACAATTTCTTCTACAGTAAATTGATACAATGCTTTGATAGTTGCATTGTACCATCTCTCATCTTTTCCTGGGAATGCAGTTCTAAGATTTTTGAGAGCCATTTTTTTTCTCAATTTTAGAACATGGAATAGTAGAAAATAATGTATTTTATAGTTAATTTTGAGGAAGAATTTTGGCAATTTTTCCAAACAAAAAGAATACGATTTTAGAAACCAATACATTTTTATAATGTAAATCTTTGTATAAGTAATGAAAACAAAATTTAATAAACTTTGGATTTTTATCTTAATAGCAATTATTGGCGTTGTTATTGCTAATAACAATAATTCAAAAGTGTATGTTGTTCCTATCCAAAACACGATTGATTTAGGGATTCCTGCTTTTGTTAATCGTGCAGTGAATGCTGCAGAAAACAATGATGCAGAACTTCTTGTGTTTGAAATCAATACTTTTGGCGGCAGAGTTGATGCAGCAACACAAATTAAAGATGCAATATCTAGCACGGATATTCAAACTGTTGCTTTTATTAACAAAAGAGCTATTTCTGCTGGATCATTGATTTCACTTTCTTGTGATAAAATCTATATGACTCCTGGTGCTACTATTGGCGCTACGAGCGTAGTAGATATGAGTGGGGAAAAACAATCTGAAAAAGCTCAAAGCTATATGAGAGAAGAGATGGGAGCTACTGCAGAAAGCTCTGGCAAAAATGTAACCATTGCTCGTGGTATGGTTGATGAAGAATTAAGTTTTGAATATTTAGTAGTTGAAGGGGATTCAGTGAAGGTTGATGACATAGAAGGACGCAAGGAAGGGAAATTAATTACTCTTACCACTGAACTTGCTTTAAAATATAAAATTGCGGATGGTGAAAGCGAATCTATTGAAGATGTTATTGCAGATCTGAATATCGAAAATTATGATATTATTATTTTAGATGAAAATTGGTCTGAAGATTTAGTGCGTTTTCTTACTGATCCAGTTGTTTCTTCTTTATTAACTACATTTGGTACGATAGGTATTATATCAGAATTATATAGCGCAGGATGGGGAATTGGTGGTACAATAGGTATTGTATGTTTAACTCTTGCATTGGGGGCTGGCTATTTAACAAAGTTAGCTTCTGCTACAGATTTGTTAATAATTTTTTCAGGACTTGCCCTTTTGTTAGTTGAATTTTTAGCGATTCCTGGATTTGGAATATTTGGTATCGCAGGATTGATCATATTATTTTATGGACTTTATTTATTGCTAATCCCTGAAGTGCCTGTGAGCGATGAAATATATAGAGAAGCTTTAGATGGTTTTTCGTGGGCAATTGTTGGGGGAATTATTGTTTTGATTATGTTAATTCGTTTGATATCACAATCAAAAGTATTTCAAAAATTGATTACACAAAATTCAAATAAAACTACTTTAAAAAAGAACTACGATAAAAGATCGAAGGTGTAGTTATTTATGAATAAATTTTATAATAAACAGCATAGTGCAAAGGAGGAGTAATGGGACTTTACGTTGCCATACCGTTAGTATTATTTATTATCGTATTATTATGGATTGTACCAGTAGGATTATGGTTACAAGCCATTTTTAGCATTGGAGGAGGGTATGTTACAATTTTTAACCTAGTTGGGATGAGATTTAGACGCGTTCCCCCTAGTGTTATTGTTAATGGCTTGATTGCTGCAAGAAAAGCTGGTTTAGATCAAGTAACCACTTCAGACCTTGAAGTTCATTATATGGCTGGAGGGAATGTAGATAAAGTTGTTGATGCATTAATTGCCGCATCAAAAGCTGGAATTGATCTTACTTTTGAAATAGCTACTGCAATTGATTTAGCAGGTCGAGATGTTTTATCTGCTGTTCAAACAAGTGTATATCCAAAAGTAATTGATGCACCTGTTGATGGGAAATTATCAGCTGTTGCAAAGGACGGAATTGAAGTAAGAGCCCGAGCAAGAGTTACTGTAAGAACTGATATTCCTAACTTAGTTGGAGGAGCTACAGAAGATACAATTATTGCAAGAGTTGGAGAAGGTATTGTTAGTGCAATTGGTTCAAAAGAAACCTATGAAGCAGTGCTTGAGAATCCAGACTCAATTTCTAAAAATGTATTAAATAAAGGTTTAAATCATGGAACTGCTTTTGAAATACTATCAATTGATATTGCTGATATAGACGTTGGTAAAAATATTGGTGCACAATTACAAGCAGATCAAGCAGAAGCTGACTTACGTGTAGCACAAGCTAAGGCAGAAACTAGAAGAGCAATGGCTGTTGCACTTGAGCAAGAAATGAAAGCAAAAGTTGTTGAAGCTGAATCTGAGGTGCCAAAAGCAATGGCAGAAGCATTCAGAAAAGGCAATTTAGGAGTTCTTGATTATTACAAGCTTGAGAATATTGCTTCTGATACCAGTATGAGACATTCAATTGCTGGTACGCCTGATGAAAAAGATGATTCTGTTGAGGAATAAGTTTTTTGGAAGCATTAGTATATCTAATAATTTTTTTCTTTTATATTGTTTCTGGTTATAGAGAATGGCAGAAAAAAAGAAAAGCTAAGAACGAACCTATATCCAAACCAGATATAAAAGAGAAATCATCTGAATCTGAATCACCAACCTCAGAAACACAAAGTGTGCTTGATTTTTTAAATAATGCATTTGAGGAAATAGAAAAACAATCACACCAACGTGAAAAATCCAATGTATCATCATCACAGGTATTTTTTGATGAAAACGTTGATTTAGTTTCACAAGATACTTCTCATCACAAAGTTGAACCAACATTTGATAAACACTTTGATGCTGATCATGATATGAGCAAAGTAGATGAACGTCATTTAGAAGACTTATCAACAAAGATAAAGCATAAAAAAACAAAATATGATCAATCTTCTTCTCAAATTTCAAAGATTAAATCAATACAGAAAAAATATTCAAAGAATCCATTTCAACTAGCTGTTGTGATGCAAGAAATATTAAACAAACCAAAAACAATATGAGATTTCTTATCATGGGGCCACCAGGAGCAGGTAAGGGGACACAAGCCAAAATTTTGTCTGATAAATACAATCTTGTGCATCTTTCTACAGGAGATATTTTAAGAAATGAAATTGCTAATCAAACAAATATTGGTCTTGATGCAAAAAACTATATGGACCAAGGGTTATTAGTTCCAGATGAAGTATTATTATCAATGATGGAAAATACCTTAACTAATTTAAAAGAATCGGGAATTATCTTAGACGGTTTCCCAAGAACTATTCCTCAAGCAGAAGGGCTAGATGCAATTTTTAAAAAATTAGGCCTCAATATTGATATGGTAATTAATATTTCTGTTGATAAAGAGATTTTAATTAACAGACTAATCAAAAGAGCAGAAGATTCTGGAAGAAGCGATGATACAAAAGAAGTGATTGTTAATCGCCAGAATGTCTATTTAGAGTTAACAGCTCCCTTGCTTGAATTCTATAAAAATGAAGTAATTAACGTTGATGGTGACGGAACGATTGAGGAAGTTACTCAACGCGTTTTAGCGGCAATACAATAATGATTTTACTAGGTGTTACAGGAGGTATTGCTTCTGGGAAAAGCGTCATATCCAATATTCTCAAAGAAAAACATAATGCATATATATTCAATGCAGACGAAGAAGCAAAGAAACTTCTTTTTACAGAAGAAATCTCCAATATAGTTTTGGAAACATTTCCTGAATTAGAAAATATTACTTCAGAATCATTAGCTAAGGTTGCCTTCAAAGATGAAAATTCTCAAGAAAAATTAAATCGTATTATTCATCCAGCAGTCGGTAAAGAAGCTTTAAAGAAAATTAAAGAGATTAATGAATTGGGTCATCATTCTATTTTTGTGATTGATGCTCCACTGATCATTGAAGGAAGTTCATATAAAAACTATAAAGAAAAAGGAGCTTTAATCATTTTAGTTACAGCGCCTGAGGATATACGAATGGAACGTGCTTTGTCGAGGGGGAATTTATCGCGCGATACAATTCAGGATAGAATGAATTTGCAATGGTCTGATGAGAAGAAAAAAGAATATGCTGACTATGTTATTGTGAATGACTCTTCTCTTGATAATCTAGAAACAAATGTTGAAAATTTGATTAATGAGATTACAAACAAAAATAATTAATACATGTTTAAGCATATTGTGCTTGATTTTAGTATCCTGTTATGGTGATCCGTCTTCTACTACCGGACCTTCTGACAATAATAACACTGGCGATAATGGTAACGGAGGCAATGATACATCCCCATTAGTTGTTACACATTTCGACACAATTGATGAACAGACAAAAGTATTTTCTACAATGTTTGGTGGCTATCAACGCACTTTTATTGTTCATGTCCCACCAAATTTTGATCCTAACTATTCTGTTCCGCTACTTTTTGTATTACATGGGATTTGCTGGGGTTGATGATGTTGGTTTCTTTAAAGCGCTGATTGAATATTTCAAAACAGACTATAATATTAATTCTGAGAAGATTTTTTCATGTGGAATGTCCTTAGGTGGTTTTATGAGTTATCGATTAGCATGTGAGCTTGACGAAATCAATGGAATTGGTTCAGTAACAGGATCAATGGCTGCACTTTCTGCATGTAATCCTCCAAATAAAAAGAATATTATTCATTTTCATGGTACTTCTGATACTGTGGTTCCTTATAATGGTGTGGTTTGGTCATTACCTGTACAAGATGCACACGATTTTTGGGCAAATAAAAATAATTGCAAAAATCAATCTCAAATCACTGTACCTGACTTTAATAATGATGGAATTCAATCTACTCAGTTTCTTTCTAATGACTGCGATGATGGCAACGAAGTTATTTTATATCAAATGAAAAATGAAGGCCATACTTGGTTTCGTAAAGGTTGGGGTCATGATTTAAATAGTTCTGAATTAATTTGGGAATTTTTTAAAGATAAGTAATTAAAATAGTTCATTTGTTAAGCAATGAACTGACCCCCCGCTTAAATTAAATTGTGATACCTCACTCACAATAAATTCAATATTATTTTCATGAATAAACTCTATTGTTCTGCTATCATTAATGTTATCTGTGCTGATTAATATACCAGGTAGAGTTAAGCAATTCATTGCTGCTCTTGCTTTCAATGATTTTTCTTTGTCTGTGTTTAACTGCGATAATAATTCCCAGTTATTGTGTTTGCATAAGTTTTTTACTATTTCATAATTGTTGTTATCAAACACTTCTTCTGCGCACATATTCTCCTCCCTCTGCAATATGTGCATTTTCAGGCAGTATTTTTACGGTGTATCCTAAATCTGATAAGGTTTTCTTTACAAAATCTGTTTCTTCTAGTCGTTGTGGGAGTTTCATGTTAGAAATGACCACCTCTTTATCTTTGTTACACATGAAATGATCTCTTGTAAACACAAAATCATATTTTTTAGCATCTTCAAGTTGTTGTGAGAATGGAATAAATACAATATCAAACCCTAAGTTTGCAATATTATTTATTAATGTTTGATGTTCTTGAACAACAAGCGATTGATTAGGTACAGCACCTGATTTCATCATATCATTATCAGGATAAGCTTTAATTCCATCTCCCCACCAGTCTATTGTTGGGAGTTCGCTCATAGCAATTTTTATCTTTTTTGTATTTTCCAAGAGAATAAACTTACAATTTTTAAATTACATTTATAAAGTTAAATTCATATAGTTATGCAATCTGATATATTAACAGTTAAAGATTTAGATCGCTATCTTCCTGCAATTAAAACTAATGATGATATGCGATTTAAAAGCAAATTATCTGAAGGGGTATTTTTATCGGACGCCATCGATGGTCTTAATCAATTACCAGATGAATCTATTGATTTAATCATCACTGAACCCTCGAGCCTTCCTAGAAACAAAAAAAGAGATAAAAATGCTCCAACATATCAAAATTACTTTGATTGGGTAGAGGCTTGGATTGCAGAGTCGAAGAGAGTAATATCATCAAGCGGCTCTATTTATATTCTTTGTTCTTGGGAATATTCAAGCATGTACTATTCTTTATTATCGAAAAATTTTCAAGTGCAATCTCGCATTACAATAGAACGAAAAAATCAAAATGAAGATAAAAACAAAGCAAAGTGGAAGAATGAACTCTTTGATATATGGTTTGCTACCAAGACCAATGATTATATTTTTAATCATAATTATGTTGTTGGTGGGAAAATGTTAGAAGACCAAAAACTGGACGCCCAAAAAAACAACTTATGGCTTCATCTGGACTATCAAGAAGTAATTAGTAGAATATTAAAATCTAGTAGCTTCAAATTGAATTGGATACTTGATCCATTTATGAACGATGGGAATGTTGGTTTGGTATCTAAAAAATCTGGTAGGAGATTCATTGGTTTTGAATCTAATCAAGACAAATTATTGCTTGCAATGAAACGTATTAATGAAGGGAAATAGATATAATGATTGATCAAATTAAAAATGATATGAATAATGCTTTAAAAAGTGGAGATAAAGTTAAAGCAAATACTCTTCGACTATTAATTTCAAATTTAAAAAACAAATCTATCGA
>LULN01000289.1_pt1 | contig 21903 bp, 25 predicted proteins | sample 728131 | NCBI WGS metagenome assembly LULN01 (sample SAMN03860288, study PRJNA289734) | marine metagenome | biome: seawater column; feature: ocean; material: water; isolation source: Red Sea water column Station 149 - depth 100m | place: Saudi Arabia: Red Sea | collected 2011-10-15 | depth 100 m
CCAGTTTCAATGTACTTTCCCGCGCTGATTGGATTAGGATTAATTCTCTTGTTTGTATCACTAGGAATCAATGTATGTGCACACTTGATAATTCGTAGAGTAACAAATGCACATGAAGGGGGTATCAAAGGATTTTGAGTAGTTCAGAACGCAGATTAGAATTTAGAAATTATTTCCAAGATAATCTTGGAAGTAGAATGGTGACAGATAAAATTGTCAAAATAATCGTCATAGCGTGTGTTGCCATTGCAATCATTCCATTAGGAAGTATCTTAGTCGATGTTGTGAGAATGGGAGTAGAACTAATCTCATTTGAATTTCTTACTGCATTGCCAGGAGCCGCAGGTTCTGGAGAAGGAGGAATTGCAAACTCAATTCAAGGTACATTCATCATGATTGGAATGACATCAGCGATAGGAATTCCAATTGGAGTTTTATCTGGAATTTATGTTGCAGAATATGCAAATTCAAGAGTTGGAAAAATGATTAGATTTTTCAATGATGTCATGATGCAGTTCCCATCAATCGTCTTTGGAATTTTTGCATTCTTGTTTATCGTTTTAGTCTTAGGAAAATTCAATTTGTGGGCAGGAGCAGTTGCACTTTCACTAATTATGTTCCCAATAATTGCAAGAACTACAGAAGAGGCACTAAAATTAATTCCAGATACATACAGAGAAGCAGGACATGCGTTAGGAATTCCAAAAGCAATTGTTACAGTTAAGATCTTACTTACAGCAGCAAAAGGCGGAATTGTTACAGGGATAATGTTGTCAGTTGCAAGAATTGCAGGAGAAACTGCTCCACTAATTATGACAATTTTAGGAAGTAAGGGATGGTTTAGAGGTACAGAATCTGCAATGGATGCATTACCACTAACAATTTGGAGATTATCACTTTTACCATATGATGATGCAGTGATGTTTGGTTGGGGCGCTGCACTAGTATTAATTACAATACTTCTTGTGCTAAACATGAGTGTTCGATATCTTGTTCTTCATAGGAAAGGAGGATCTGGATCACTTGGAATGTTCATGCGCATAACAGGAGGTAAAAAATAATGGAAATGAATGCATTAGATGTTTTAAACGCAATGAAGAATGATGAACAGCCATCAACAAAAAGAAATGAGCCAGAAAAAGAAATACCAAACAATATGACAGGCGATGGCAAATACAAAGTTTTGATTGAAAACTTAGCTGTTGCGTACAATGGAAAAAAGGCAATCAAGAATATCAATATGAAAATTCCAGATAAAGCAGTTACAGCATTAATTGGTCCATCAGGATGTGGAAAAACTACACTTTTACGAACGATTAACAGAATGCACGATTTAACAAAAGGTGCAGAAGTTACAGGTAAAATCATCATTGATGGAGAAAATGTTTACGATTCCTACATCAATCCAATTTTACAAAGAAGGAAAATTGGAATGGTGTTCCAGAAACCAAATCCATTTCCAACAATGTCAATTTGGGACAATGTTGCAGCAGGATTGAAGCTCAACGGTGTAAAAGACAAGAGCATCCTAAACGAGATTATAGAAGATTCATTAAAGATGGCATATCTATGGGACGAGGTAAAAGATGAGTTGAAAAAACCTGCAGTTGCATTATCAGGAGGACAACAGCAAAGACTGTGTATTGCAAGAGCGCTTGCTATACAACCAGAGGTATTACTTATGGATGAGCCAGCATCTGCACTAGACCCAATTGCTACACAGAAAATTGAACAAACAATTATCGAATTAAAGAAACATTATACAATAATTATTGTAACACATAACATGCAACAAGCACTTAGGGTTTCAGATAGAACAGGCTTCATGTATTTGGGAGATTTGGTCGAATATGACAAAACTGAAAAGATTTTCAAGAATCCAGAAAAGGAACTGACTGCAAATTACGTACAAGGGAGATTTGGATAGTTGGCACGACTTATTGATCCTGCAATTGAAAAATTGTCTAATACGATTTATGAGATGGGTCAAGATGCAATTACATGTTTTTCCTTAGCCGTAGATTCATACCTAGAAGATAGACAAACAGCGCCACAAGTTCATGATTTATCAGAAAAAATTCGAAAAAATTACTACAGTGTAGAAGACCAGATTTTTGATATCATGTTAAAATATCAACCAATTGCAGAAGACTTTCGATTTATTAGATCATCAACAGAAATTGCTTACGCATATTCAAGATTTGGAAGATATGCATACGATATGTCACTTGTTAGAGAAACCTATGGTGGAGTAACAGAATGTGTCAATGAAGGATTAACCGAAACATCAACTAGAGTAAAAAAGATGATTCGTGATGCAGTAGTTTCGTTTAAGGAACTAGATATTAGAAAAGCAATCGAGATTGAAACAAGAGAGGAAAAAGTTGATAAAATTTATCGTGAAAGAATTCCTCAATTAGTTAACTCAGATAACACAAAATGTGCATTAATGGAGACATTGATTTTGAGATATTTGGAAAGAATTGCAGACCACGCTGTTTTCATGAGCGATGCAGTAAACTATATTGTCACAGGAAAACATAAGATAGAACCTAGTGGTTGATTTTTATTTCAGCTGAAAATTTTTTCAAACATAAGTAATGGATATTTTACAACTAATCCAATCGAATCTGTTAACTCCAATAGTTCTCTTCTTCCTGTTTGGAATTATTGCAGCACGAATAAAATCTGACTTGAAGATGCCAGAGGCAATTTCAGAGTTTTTGCCGATATATCTTCTAGCCGCTATTGGACTTCATGGCGGAATAGAGATGAGAAAAACAGGTTTTGAGGAAATGTTAGTCCCAATGTTAGTTGCAATTGGTCTTTCGTTGTTGTTTACACTAAATCATTATCAAATTTTACGAAGACTAGGAAAATTCAATATCTTTGATTCATATGCATTAGCATCAACTTATGGCGCAGTAGGTGCTGTAACATTTTCAGTAGGTTTATCATTTCTCAAAAATCAAGGAGTCTCATCAGAAGGATATTTGGCTGCAATTCTTGCAGTTTTAGAACCTGTTGCATTCATCTTGGCGATATTTCTTACAAACATGGCAGTATCAAAACAAATTCGTACAAAAAAACAGTCTTTTGCAGATGATGAAGAATTAGAAATTGGAATGAAACAGTCAAGCACAAAACTATCTCAGGTGTTAAAAGAATCAATCACAGGAAAGGCAATCGTTATTCTACTAGGAAGTATTGTGATTGGTTATATCATAGGAAAGGAAGGTTTTGAACCAATTAGTATTGTATTTGACGAATTATTCACAGGTGCAATTGTAATTTTCATGATTGAGATGGGAATAATTGCAGGACAGAGATTAGAGGATATCAAGAAGGTAGGAATATTTCTTACAGCATTTTCAATAATCATTCCAACATTTAATGGAATTATAGGAGTGCTAGTTTCAACAGCACTAGGATTAAGTTTAGGAGGAGCAGTCATGTTTGGTTTATTGTTAGCAAGTGCATCATTTATTGCAGCACCGGCAGTGTTACGTTATGCAATTCCACAAGCAAATCCAAGTTTGTACATTACATCTGCATTAGGCATTACATTCCCGTACAACATTATCGTATTACTTCCAATCATGTTTACCATATCACAAAAGGACTGCGAGGTCAAGGATTCAAAAATGAGAAAAATGTAAAAATTGAAGTAGTTATGCGCGAAGAAAAATTATCTGGTGTGGGAGAGGATATTTCAAGAACATTGTTTCCAGATTTTGCAATTATTTTGTATGTCAGTGATGTAGGCGTAGTTAGAACAGAAAAATTCTAGAGACATATGACCAAGGATATCCTATTTGTGTGCGTAGAAAATGCAGGGCGCAGTCAAATGGCGGAGGCTTTTTTTAGAAAATTTACAGAAGGAAAATTCAATGTAATTAGTGCAGGCACCACGCCTTCAGCCAAAGTTAATCCAATTGTTGAACAGGTAATGAAAGAGATTGGAATCGACATTTCTAGTCAATTGCCAAAGACAATATCTAATTCAATGATTGATAATTCGTTTAAGACGGTGAATATGGGATGTATGGATAAAGAATCATGTCCAGCATTGTTTGTAAAAGATGTGATAGAGTGGAATATACCAGATCCAAAAGAAAAAACAATCGAAGATGTGAGAAAAATACGTGATCAGATTAAATCAGAGGTTTTGAGTTTAATAAAATCAATAGATGATGAAAAATAATGGCTTATTCAAATTTACAGATTTTTACAGTTGAATTAGTCGGGACGTTTATTCTTGTAGTTTTTGCTACAGGTTCAATTGTATTAGATGCAGAGATGTTCAACGGCGAGTTGGGAATTCCGTTTGCAGCAGTTGCACCATTTGTGGCATTAGTAATCGGAGTGTATTCTTTTGGAAAGGTATCACTTGCACATTTCAACCCTGCTGTAACAATTGGATATTACATTACAGGGCACATATCAAAGATTCAAGTTTTGTATCATACTAGGTTCATTGTTTGTCTTAAGTGTGATTGGAGATAAGGCAGATCTTGGAGCAAATATACCAAACTTTGACTTTTCTTTACTTTTGATATTTCCAGTAGAAGTTTTGGCATCGGCAATGCTTATGGGAGTCATATTTTATGTCGTATATACAAAAGGCTTGAGAGGATTTAGCGGCATTGCAATTGGCGGAATAGTTGGATTAGATATTTTGTTTTTGTCATTTATTTCAGGTGCATCTATGAATCCTGCCCGCGCTCTTGCTCCAGCATTATTATCAGGAGTAGTAGAAAATTTGTGGCTGTACTGGACAGCACCATTTGTAGGAACTATAATTGCAGCAGTTGCATTTAGAGGAAAATTCAAAGCACAAAGACAACGTGAAGCAAAATCCTGAAAAATCAATAAATATCTGAGAAATTAGGCACGAATATGGCAAAAAGTATTAGCTGTCACGATGCAGGAAAAGATTGCGGATGGTCTGCAAACGCTCCAACAGAAGAGGAACTAATGGTAAAAATCGAGGAGCATGTGAAAGCAGAGCATAAAGAAATCGAGTTAACACCTGAAAATGTGGCCAATATCAAGACACTCATTAAAGATATTTAGAGTTAGTCAATCATCTGTGAGAATTTCTCAATGGCAGAGAAAAAGTTTTTTCTTTGCGTAGAGTTTTTTGCAAATTCAATCATCTCACACATGTTTAGATAATTCAAGATTGTATCAAACTCAGGGATATTTTGTTTGCGAAGTAATTGTAAAGTATCCATGTTTGTCATCTCAGTTCCATTGTAATGACGATTTGAGTAATAGAATCTTATTGCTTGAGATAATTTTTCATGTGCATCTTTGAATAGTTCTTCATCGTAGAGATTTTTTGCTTCACTTAACATTTCACGAGTAAGATCAGTATAGTTTATTGTGTAATTTCCATTGCTTATTACAACAGGAATTTTTGTACTTGATTTTGATTTTGTTTGTGATTGTCTTTTAGAGATTAATACTGCAACAGCAATTACTCCAATTATCAAAGGAATTATCCATAAAAGAGAAGTTTCAAGTTCTGCATCAGGTCGTTCTAGAGAAACATTTGATATTTGGCCATTTTGGAATTGGGCTGTAATTGATGCTTCATTGTCATCATTTTCATAAGGCACAGATACCGAAATTTGATCATCAGTTACATCAAAGTTTGGTGGTTGTTGTATTAGACCTTCATTGGATAACTGTTCATCCAAGGTTTGAAAGTCCGGGTTTTGTTGTAATAGTTGCATCAATTGTTCTTGAATTTGCATTTGTTGCCTAATATCATCTCTAAATTGTTCAGTATTTTGTTCTACTAGAAATGGACGCTCAGTAGGATTAACAGGTGCATTTTGTAATTCAGCAGCCATCTGATATTCACGTAGTAATTGTTCGGCATATTGGAGAGTTTCCTGTTCTTGTTGAGTCAATGTCGAGCCTGATTGAGGTCCACCACCTTGCTGCCCACCTTGTTGGGCTCCTTGTTGTCCACCTTGCTGTTGTGCATTTCTCTGAACGGTTGGTTGACTAAAGTCATCATCCATTCCAAGGCTATCATCAAATGCATGCTCATATCTAGGATTTAGTGTAACGTACACATCATCGCAAGAAAAGTCAACTGATGTTGTAAATCCACCATCACTTCCATCACCTAGTACAAGACTTTGTTTATCAAAGAAAATTTCTGTTTTTTCTTTAGTATCCGGTTCATCAAATTCAGCCAATGCAGGAAGCATGATGTAACGTCCTATGTCAGATGTGTTGATTGTGGAAAAAGGAATCACCAAAATGTGATTTGTGAATAGTTTTTGTGTTTTACATACTTCGTCAATTTGTTGGTATTGTGCACTTTGGTAGCTTGAAACTGTAACATCAATTATAGATCCAGAGTCATTAAACAATATGTGCTGCATGAATACAATATTTCCACTTTCATCGATCTCTTGAATTATGTATTCTGTATCAGTGGTAACAGTGTGAAATGTTTGAGCAGGACCAAACCCACCCCCACCAAATGCAGAAGTTGCAAAGACTGGTACAAATGCAAATAGAATTAGAATTGTGTAAAGAATTTTTTTCACAGATTAAATCACTATTCTATATTTACCGTAAACAATGTAAATATTTGCTGCTAGTATTACAGCTGATGCTACAAAAAAGTAATCCTTGATACTTACTTGTTCGAGCTCACGGTCAATGTCATCGCTTATATCTTCAAAAATTTCGGTTAGGCTATTGTTATCTATGGATTTGTAATATTTACCATTTGCAGCAGTTGCAATGGCAATTAGTTCTGCTTCATTTAATTCAGCATATAGTGGATTTCCGTAGATGTTTGTTCCAAGTAATACAGGTTCATCTGAACCCATACCAATTGTATGAATCTGAATTTTTTTCTGCAATGCATACTGGACAGCTTCGTTTGGAGTTACAACTCCTGCATTATGATCACCGTCACTTAGTAAGACTACTACTTTCTTCTTGTTAGGTATGGAATTTGCCATATCTACGCCTAATACCAAGCCATCTCCTATTGCAGTTGCACCATCTCTTTGCCTGATTGCGTTCAAATCATCTAATGTTTTTTCCTTGAAAGGAGTCAGATATGAGACAGTTGTTGCACCAGACTCAAAGAGTACAATTCCTGCATGATCATTTGGTTCAAGACTTTCGATTAGAATTTCTGCTGCATTTTTGGCTGATTCAAGTCGTGTTGGAGTATAATCTGTGGCAGCCATACTTCCAGAACCATCAAGTACAAGAACAATATTCACACCTTCTTTGACATTTTCCAATGGCATTCGAGGATCTGCTAGACCAATAATTATGAACGCAACAGCAACAAGAATCAAGATGAATGGAAGATGCTTTCGTAATTGAGATTGAGAAGATAAGGAACTTTTGACAAGCTGTAAATTACTAAATTTTAGTGAGTTTGATTTTTTTGTTTTAGTGTAGAAACGATAAAGATAGAAAAATCCAGGTAATGCCAATAGTGCAAATAAAACATACCAATATCCAAATTCATATTCCATGTCTAACGCCTCATCCTCTGATCAAAGAATTGTCTTAATGCCTTATCAAATGGAATTTGTTCAGAGACATTTACCATTTCAACTTTAATTTTTGTAATATCATTTTTGATTTTGTGTGAGTTTTCTAGAGAGTTTTTTGTAAATGCATCTCTAAAGTTTTGATCAGATGTGTTTACTAGCAATTGTTCTCCAGACTCCATATCTTCAAGCATGGTATATCCAATGTCAGGTAATTCAGATTCACGTATGTCAGCGAGATTTATCAAAACTACATCATGACGGTTTTTAAGAAATTTTAATGGACGTAAGAAACTTGGGGAAAGATAATCAGATATTATGAAAATCACACTATGTTGACCAAGAACATGATGTAACTGGAGTAATGAAGTTTCAATGTTAGTTTTTTTACTTTTAGTTTTATGAGATAAGAGTGATCTAAGTAAGGTAAGGCTGTGTCGTCTTCCTTTTCTTGCGGGAATAAATTGTTCAAGAGTATCAGTAAAAATTCCCAGACCCACACTGTCATTATTTTTCATTGCAGAAAAAATAATTGAAGCGGCAACTTCATGCCCAATGGATTTTTTACTTTTATTGAATCCAAATTCATTACTTGCAGAATAATCAAAAATGACATATACACGCAAGTCACGTTCTTCTACGAACTCTTTTACATGTAATTTGTTCGTGCGAGCAGTAACATTCCAGTCAATATGCCTAACATCATCACCAAGCACATACTCTCTAACTTCTGAAAACTCAATTCCTCTACCACGAATTTTAGATTTGTAGCTACCTGTCATCATTCCATCAACCAAACCTTTGGTTTTGATTTCAAGTTCACGAATACGTTTTAGAAGATCTTTAATTTCAGACAATTGAATTCTATGGAGCACGAACTTTTTCTAAGATTTTATTAATCAAATCATCAGAGGTGTTACCTTCAGCCTCAGCTTCAAATGTCAAGATAATTCTGTGACGTAAAACATCATTTGCAATAGATTTTATGTCTTCAGGAATGACAAATCCTCTTCCGGATAACAACGCATGTGCTTTTGCTGCAAGTATTAACCAAATTGATGCACGAGGAGATGCACCAAATTCGATTATACCATCTAACCCAAGATCATAATTTTTTGGATTTCGTGTGGCATCTACAATACTTGATACATACTCTTCAATTTTTTCATCGGCGTAAATTTTTTGGACAAAATTTTGTATTTCTAGAATTTTTTCTTTGGAAATAATGTTTTGTGCAGTGGGTTTATTTTCTTGAGTATTTCTTTGTATGATTAATTTTTCGTTATCTTTTGAAGGATAATCAATTATTAGTTTTAATGCAAATCTATCAACTTGAGCTTCAGGTAATCGATAAGTTCCTTCACTCTCAATTGGGTTTTGTGTTGCAAGAACTAGAAATGGTTTTTCAATTTCATAAGTGTCACCATGAATGCTTACCTGTCTTTCTTGCATTGCTTCAAGTAATGCAGATTGAACTTTTGGTGGTGCACGATTAATTTCATCAGCAAGTATCAAGTTACTAAAAATTGGACCTTTTTCGGTTGTGAATTTTTCTTCTTTGTTATCATAGATTTTTGTTCCAATAATGTCTGCAGGTAGTAAATCAGGAGTAAATTGAATTCGACAAAAGTTTGAACTAATTGTTTTTGATAGCGTGTCAACCATCTTGGTTTTTGCCAAACCTGGTACACCTTCTAAGAGAACATGTCCATCAGCCATCATTGCAATAACCAATTTTTTTATAACTTGTTCTTGACCAACTATGACCTTTTGTACTTCATCAACAATTTGCATTATTTGTTCGGCATATTGTTTTGATTGCTCGTTTAGAGACTGAATTTCTGGATTTGTGGAATCATATGAGGATTCAGTAGTCATAATATTCACTATTTTTTTGATTTTTGAATATAATAATGATCACAAGATAACCATAGTTGTACTATATCCAAAATGGTAGAATATGGCAAGGATAAATATCCAGAATGAAGACATGAGTTAGATGGTTAACGATTCAGAGAAAAAACAATTACCAATGGTTGATTCTACAGAAATGCCAGAATCACTTGATTGTACTACATGTTTACTTCCTATGCAATATCAAAAGAAGGTAGATGGAAAATTTGTATGGCAGTGTTTTAGATGTGGAAAGAAATATTTTGTTTTTACAGAAGATGGAAAAACGATTATTGAAGAAACATGGGGACCTCCAAGATAACTTCATGTATAGTAAAATAGGAGAGAGAATTTTGGAACATTTGAGATGTTTTCTTGGATGGGAGATGTCAAAATTGCAAGGAGTTTGATAGTTAAAGCAAGTAGAAAATTTCGGGTGAAAGTAATCGAAGGAGGATACAAGGCAAAAGAGAAAATTTACAGTACAAAAAAATCAGATTTTGCAATGGTAAGAAAAGGGGATAGAGTGATAGGACATCTGAAATTCACTGCAGCCAGATTTGGAAAAGGTGATTGGGAATTAGTTGAGGAAGAGAGAAAATGACAACAGTTGGGATTGTTGGAACAGGTATGCTGGGTGAAGCAGTAGGACTTCATCTAATGGATGTAGGTTACAAAGTTATTGTATTCAATAGAACAAAAGAAAAAACAAGAAGACTGAAAGAGAAAGGAGCTAAAGTTGCAGATACGCCAAAACAAGTTGCAGAAGATTCTGATGTAGTAATCACAGTAGTAAAAGATGCAGATGCAGTAAGAGATGTAATTTTTGGAGAAAAAGGAATCATGGAAGGAAAACACAACGGAATGTGTATTGCAGATATGAGTACAGTTAATCCAAATGCAACAAAAGAGATTTCAAAACAGGTTGTTGAAAATGACGTAGACTATATGGAAATTCCAGTCATGGGAGGTCCAAATGTTGCAATAAAAGGAAAGTTAGTCATCATGGCATCAGGAAAAAAAGAGATTTTTGAGAAATGTAAACCGCTTTTTGAATCAATAGCAGAACAATCAGTGTACTTAGGAGAAACAGGTACTGCGCATTCAATAAAACTTGCAATGAACTTACAGATTGCAATGTTAGCATTGGCACTTTCAGAAGGAATTACATTAACAAAAAAAGCAGGATTTGATCCAGAGATATTTCTCAAAATATTGAATTCTACTTATTTCAAGACAGGGATGAGTGAAGGAAAGGCGCACAATATGATTAGTGAGAATGTAAAGCCAACATTTACTCTTGCAAATCTGAAAAAAGACTTGGATACAATCAACGATGCTGCAGAATCTTTTGATGCAGAATTACCTATGGCAAAGATTGCAAGAAAAATTTATGCAGATGCAACAGATGCAGGATTTGGAGATATAGATTATACAGGAATAATTTCATACATTAGAAAATTATCTAAAGATTGAATTATTCTTGATTGGACATCGATGCCAAGAGTCGTTTATCTTTGTATTTTATGACATGAGATACACCATGCTTTGGGAAGACACCATAAATCAAGCGTGCCTTTTCAACAACAGAGTCTTTGAGTGATACCATTAGGAATTGACTGCCTTCTGAGCGTTCTTTTATAATGTTAGATAGTTTTTCGGCGTTTGGTGCATCAAGGTGTGCATCAACTTCATCGAACATGTAAAATGGAGAAGGGTTTAGTTTTTGTAATGCAAGTACAAATACGGTTGCTGCAAGTGTTTTCTCACCACCACTAATTGATGTAGATTCTCTTTTTGGTTTTCCAGGGAATTGAATTAGATAGTTTAGTCCAGAATTGAAAATATCATCTTCATTTTCAATTTCAAGCCAAGCAGTTCCACCTGTCATCTTTGAGAATGCATCTTTAACTTGAGAATCAACTATGTCAAATGCATCCAAGAATGTTTGTCGTTTGTCTTTTTCAACAGATTCAATGAATGCAACAATTGTATTACGTTCTTTTTCAAGCATGTTCTTTTTAGACGAAGATGACTTGTAGCCGTTTGAAATTTCTACATATTGTTGAGGTGCACCGGCATTTAGTGAGTTACGAATACGATTCTGTTCAGATTCAAGTGAGGATATTGTAGATTCTACATCAAATACTTCAATAGTTATATCAAAACCAAATGTGGCAAGAAGTGAGGTAATTTTTGATTCTTTCTGACGCAAGTCAGTAAGATCACGATTTAATGAGTCAGTATTACGTTCACGAGATGAGATTTCTTTTGTTTGTTCACGATCTTTGGAATTGAGGTTTTCAAGACTAGTATCAAACTCCTGCATTCTATCCACAGATGTACCTGACGTTTCAATTAATTTCTGTTCTTCATCACGGAGTTTTTCAAGTTCAGTTTGAGAAGTTTCCATGTCTTTGGTTGCACGACGTATATCAACTTCTAAATGATATTTTTCTTGATTCATAGATGAACAGGTCTGTTGTAGATTTTTCTTTTCACCAGTAATTTTTGTGTCATATGCCATTAATTCAGCAAGATAGGATTGTTTTGTTTTTAATTTGCTTTGAATAGGCTCTAGTTTCTTGTCTTGTTCTTCCATTTGCTGATTTACAAGTGTAATCTCATTTGCGATAGCATCCATTTGAGGTTCAGCATAGTTTTCACGAACAAGTTTTTTCTGAGATTCAAGAGATTCAAGATGAGATTTATGATTGATCAATTCTCGAGAAATTCGTTCCTGGGTTCGTTGTAATTGGTTAATTCTAGTCTCAAATTGTTTCTTACTTTGAGAAATTTGGGAAATCCTCGATTTGAGTTCAGAGAGGCTGTTTGTTGTAGTGGTCATTCCAACTTCAGAGAGAGATAGACGTTTTTCATAATTTTTTACGAGAGAATCGAGTTTTTTGACACGATTTTTCTTTTTTAGAACGGTTTGTCTTAATGCAGAAATCATCTGTTGAAGACCCTCAACAGAATCACTCATGTTGATAATTTTTGTTAATTTTGAGATTTTAGAATTATTATCAATAACAACAGAAGTCGTTTTTGCTTCAAAAAATTCACCAGATAAAGTGATTGCCTTGAAACCTGATTTAGATAAGGTGATTGCAACATTTCTTGATTCTACTAAAACAACATTTCCAAAGAGGAATTTTTTCAAAGGCATGAATTTTTTATCGCAGTTTACATAATCAGAAAGCATTCCTAAAACTCCGTTTTGTTTTGGAGATTCAATATTGATTTCAGGAATTGCCTGGAGAGGTATTATCTTTAATTTTGGTAATTTTTTATCAGTTACAAATTCTGCAAGAGAAATTAATGATTCAAAGTCTTTAACAACTACAGCTTTAATCCAATCAGAACATACTGCAAGAGATGCACGTTCATATTTTTTATCCCATGAAAGAATTTCATATACAAGACCCTCAATTCCAAAGTCTTGTGTACTATGCTTTAACTTTGAAATAGAATAATCCTCATGCATTATTCCTTTTGCAAATTTAATTTTTGTTTCATATCTGTTTGCACCTTTTGATGATGCGTCAATTAGTTCAGAGAGTTCATGTACATCTTTTTCAGATTTTATTTTTTCATCAGAGAATTTTTTTATTCTTGAATTGATTTCTGAAACAGAATGTTTATGGTTTTGAATTATACGTTCAAGTTTAATTTTTTGGCGTTCAAGTGTTTCAAGACTTTGTATTATTGCATTTAGTTTTTCTTGATTTGAATTTATTTTTTCATTTCCATTGGAAGATTGTGATTCAAATTCTCCAACAGATAGTTTTGCTGCAGTTATTTTGTTTGTTAGTTTTTCAATTTTTCCATCCACATCTTTTTTTTGCGTGATTATGTGAGATTGTTTTCGCAACGCTTCATTTTTTTGCGTTCGTAGAGATTTTGTTCTTTCATCAAATGAATTAACGGTCTCACGAAGTTTTCTTATTTCATCTTTAAAGTATGAGATTTGGGATTCAGAAAATGATTTTTGAATTTTCATGTTTTCTAAATTAACAGTGTGATTTGGAAGGTTTTTGTCAATTTCGGTTAAACGATTAGTACTAGTTTTAATGAGACTATCAGATTCATCAAATTTTCTTCTTTCATAGCTAAGTTTGGTTTCAATTTCAGATTTTGATTTGTTAAAGGCATTAACTTCATCCATGAATTTGGTTTTTTGAGTTCTTATTTCAGAAGCATCTTTTCGTACAGATGCACGTTCTTCTTCAAGATGTTTAATTTCAGAATTCAAGGAATTGAGAGTTTTTTCTTTTGATGATTTTTCAGATTGAATTGTTTTCAGATTTGATGCGGCAGATATTGCCCTATAACGATTCAATTCACGTTCAAGCAAGTCATATCGAAGTTTTTTGTTACGTTCTTCTTCTAATTCATCAATTCTTTTCTTAACCTCACCCATTTTGGCCATGGCAATCTCAAGTTTATGATCAGCATCGGTTAGTTGTTTTTCAGCCTCTTTTTTCTTCTCATCAAATGCAGAAAGACCAATCAAATCCTCTATGACGATTCGTTTTTCCTCAGATGTCATCTCAGAGATTCGAGTTACAGTTCCCTGTTGAACGTTATTAATTTGATTTAGACCCGCATTTGCAATTTCCATCAAGTCAAGGACTTTTGAACGAATAACCTTCTTTTTGTTAAGATAGTAGATATTGTCACCTTTGTCATTCATCTCTCTAGTAATTGTAACAATATCAGAGTCAACAGGTATTTTTCTATCAGTGTTATCAAAGTGAACACTTGTTCGTGCCATTTTTGGTCCACGTCTAGTTGAACCTTCTACATCATGCATTAATGCACGTAAGTTTGGTGCACGCATTACCTTAGGCCTGTTTTCACCTAAAGCAAAAGTAATTGCATCTAAAATGTTACTTTTACCTGATCCATTTGGTCCAGATATAGATACAAGACCAGGTTCAAAATCTACAATAGTATTCTTAAATCCAAATGATTTGAAACCAAAGATCTCTACTTTTTTTACATGTACCAATACGGATCATATAATTTTGAATTGCATAATTAATGCGAACAAGTAATGTTGACTTTGGAAACAAACTTTGTAATGCTACGAAGGGAGTTGTAGAGGTTATTCGCCTTTCACAAAGGCTTCGATTTTACTTTTTGCGACTGGATCGGTCATTTGTTCTATTGGATGCTTCATCAGATAAGCTGATGCAGGAATAATTGGACCACCCATACCACGATCGAGTGCTATTTTTGCAAGTCTTATGGCATCAATAACGATTCCAGCAGAGTTTGCCTTATCATCTACTTCAAGTCTAACTTCCATATTATATGGAATATTTGCCCATTGTCTACCTTCAATTCTCATAAACATGAGTTTGGTGTTGCCCAAGAAAGGAATGAAGTCAGATGGACCTACGTAGATGTTATCATCGTCTAATCTATCGGTAAGTTGACTTTGAACACTTTCAGTTTTAGAGATTTTTTTACTGACAAGACGTTCTTGTTCTTTCATATTTAGAAAATCAGTATTTCCGCCAACGTTAATTTGATAGGTTTTTTCTATTTTTGTTCCTCGTTCATCACATAATCGTGCAAGAGTTCTGTGTACAATGGTGGCGCCAACTTGTCCTTTAATGTCATCACCAATTATTGGAATGTTTTTATCAGTAAACTTTTGTGCCCATTCTTTATCAGATGCGATGAATGCAGGCATGCAATTAACAAATGCAGTGTTTGTATCCAAACAAACTTGAGCCCAAAATTGAGTTGCTTTTTCAGAGCCCACCGGTAAATATGAAACGATAATTTCAGTTCCTGTTTCTTCTAAAACTTTGATAATTTCTTCTCTTAGTTCAGATTCAGATTTTCCACTTTCAATTGGTTTTACTTTGTTTTCAACCCAAATTCCAACTCCATCTAATGCAGGGCTTTCATAGACATTTCCATTTGCCTTTGGCATATCATTTTTGTCTATCCAATCCACCATGTTAGGGGATTCATAGATTGCTTCATTGATTGGTTTTCCAATTTTATTTGCTCCAACATCAAATCCAGCAACAAACTCTATGTCATGAATAGTGTAATCACGTAGATTTTCATGAATTATGCCTGTAACCTTTTGAGAAGGATTTTTTGAATAATATTCTATTCCCTGGATAAGTCCGGAAAAACAATTTCCAAGTCCAACTAGGGCAACTTTGATTTTTTCAGGCATTCGTCAACTTGTAAATTACTTAGAGTTTAAAGTTTTCCTAGAAAGACAAATTATTTTACATGTAAAATAATGAGTATAGTATGACTGGAGAAATTACAATTAATGAGATCGTTCCAATTGATTTGGAAGGAGGAGTACTTGTTAACGGATTTCCATCAACAGGAATTACAAGTGCAATTGCAACAGAATCTCTGATAAATACATCAAATTTTGAATTAGGTGCAACAATTGATTCAGACAAGTTCCCTCCAATCAGCATAATAAGAGATGGAATGCCAAACTATGCCACAAGAATATTTGTTAACAAAGATCTGAAGGTGGGAATATTTTCATCATATCTTACATTAGATGTAACAATGCATAGATCCGCTGCAAGATTGATGTTAGATTGGGCAAAAGAAAAAAAATGTTCAACAATTGTTAGCAGTATAACAGTAAAAGGTTCAAGTGAATTAGAAGTTTTTGGAGTTGCATCAACAGGAAAAGCTAGAGGAAAACTTGTTGAAAAAGGAATTACTATGGTAGATCATGCAACAATTCCAGGGATATCAGGAATTTTGTTAAATGAAGGAGCAACAAGAGGGCAGGATGTTATCGTGTTACTAGTAAGTTCTAACAAAGAGATTCCAGACTTTCAGGCAACTGCAAATTTGTGTGATACATTTTCAAAAATTATTCCAGGTGTATCATGTAATCTGACAAAGCTTGAAAATGAATCAAAGATTATTGAAGAGCAATTGCAACAAGCTACACAAAATACAAAAGATTTAGGCGACCACATCTATCGTTAATATCTACATCAGACAAAATACATTATGGAAGAATTATTTGGTTTTCTAGGATTAGTTATAATTATTTCTGCATCAGGGGTGATGTCACCAGGACCATTATTTGCTGCAAATGTAATGTATGGTTTACGCGAAGGAAAAATTTCTGGTTTGAAAATGGCAGTAGGTCACACCATAGTCGAATTTCCATTGATATTACTTTTAGGGATAGGATTTTTTTCAATTGAAAGTATACCAGAAATTAGAACAACAATCACAGTTTTAGGAGCAATAGGTCTATTTGGATTTGCAATTATACAGATAAGAGCAGTAACAAAAAAAGAGTTCAGTGTAGAAACAAAATCAAAACAAGGGCCATTAGTTGCAGGAGTTCTTCTTAGTGCGTTAAATCCATTTTTTATTATTTGGTGGTTAACAATTGGTCTTGTATTAATCTCAGAATCAATTGAAAGTTTTGGATTAATTGGAATAGTTATTTTATTTTTGTTTCACATATGGATGGACTACGTGTGGTTGTTCACAATTGCGGCATTTTCTTCAAAGGCCAAAAATTATCTCTCAAAAAGAAATTTCAAGATAATTATTGTAGGATTGAGCCTGATTTTGGTATATTTCGGCATTGATTTTTTGTTAAAACTCTAGTTAATTATGAGAAATATCAATCTCTATTGTAGAAACATTTCGTGTTTTACCATCTTTTGATTCTAAAGCATCTGAAGAGATTCTAACATCAGATATTGAGTAGCCAATTGAATGCATTCGTTTTAGAATGAATTGTGATACATCAACTGCCTGCGTTATTCTTTTTCCACGTGCCTTTATGGTAACAGTTGGCAAAGTAGACAATTGTGTCAATGTAGAATTAACATAAGTAACTAGAGGTTTGACGCCAATCAAAATTAGATTTCTTGTTGGCTTTTCTTTAGGGCTAAATGGTTTTTTTTCTGGTTCAGGTGCACTTTGTGGTTCTGGTTCAGGTGCACTTTGTGGTTCTGGTTCAGGTGCACGTAAAACTAGTTTATTGTTTTTTAAGCTTCTCTTTTTCAATGTAAGATTCTAGTACTGAATGAATATCTTCATCCTTCGATGATTTGATTTTTTCAACAATGTCTGATTCTTCAATTTCAAAGCAATTCAAGAATTCCTGATGATCCTTGAAAACTAAAATGACTTTTTCTTTGAATATACAGTGATAGAATTTTTCAGGCTCCATTATTTCAGGTTTTAATTTAACACCATCATCATTTACTTCAATTGGAGATTCCATTATACATGAATAATATAATTCAGATATAAAATTACGTAATTGTAATAAGAATTGAATTTTAAAACTAATCATGGAAAGACGAGTTGTATTTCATATTGATTTTGATTATTTTTATGCACAATGTGAAGAGATTAGAAATTCCAAAATTAAAGGAAAATGTGTAGCAGTGTGTATATTTTCAGAGAGAGGAGGAGATAGTGGAGCAATTGCAACTGCAAATTATAACGCAAGAAAATTTGGTGTAAAGTCAGGCATACCAATTATTTTAGCAAAAAATAAACTAAAAGAACAAGATGCAGTTTTCTTACCAGCTGATTTTGATTATTATTCAGAAATTTCATCTAAAGCAATGGAAATAATTGAAAAATATGCAGATGTGTTTGAGTATGTTGGTAGAGATGAAGCATACCTAGATGTGACAAAAAAAATAGAAGGTGACTTTGATAAAGCTCAACACTTAGCACAACAATTAAAAAATGAAATAAGAAATAATCTAAAATTAACATGTTCAATTGGAATAACTCCAAATAAGTTACTTTCAAAAATTGCATCTGATTTTAAAAAACCAGATGGACTTACAACTGTCAAACCAGAACAAATTGAACAATTTTTATCGTCATTGAAAATAAGAGAGATTCCTGGAATAGGTAGAAAAACTGAAGATGTTTTTTCACAGATGAATGTGAATACGATTGAAGAGTTAACAATGATAGATGTATTTGATTTGAATAAAATATTTGGAAGAAAAACTGGAGGGTATATTTTCAATTCTGCAAGAGGGATAGATAATGAAGCAGTGAAGCCAAGACCACCAACAATTCAATTTAGTAAGATTACAACTTTGAAGAAGAATTCTAAGGAACTGGAATTTTTACAAGAAAATGTACAAGAATTATGCATTCAATTGAATAAACTTGCAATGGAAAATAACAAAATGTATCGCTCAATTGGAATTCAGTTTGTTAATGAAGATTTGTCTACAAAAACAAAGTCAAGAATGTTAAGAAATCCAGGAAATAATCTTGAAGAATTAAAAAAAATTGTAAATCAGTTATTAGAAGAAGCGTTAGTAGAGCAAGAAATGTTAGTAAGAAGAATAGGAGTTAGGATTTCAGAATTTTCTGATGTTGAAGGTCAGAGTAACATTACGAGTTATTTTTAGATTCTTTTTGAGATTCTATCTTTTTGAGACGTTTTGTCTCAATTGCAGTTACAACCAATAAGAAAATAAACAGCCACGGAAGGAACATAATTTCTCCAGCTACAGAATGAAATTCTTCCCAAGCTTCAGGATCAGTTGTTACTTTCAATGCATAAACAGATAGTGAAAATATTCGGATCATGTTTACAAATATTGTTCCAAAAATTCCTATAGCAAAGTATACTATTTTTCTATTACGTGGAATTCTCATTTTGATTAAAAATGCCATCATGACAAGAGAATAGATGATAATACTGTGAACACCAGCAGAAGGCCAGAATACCTGTAAAGCAAATGGTCCAAAATCACCATTCAAGAACATTAGATTATCACGAGCTGTTGCAACGCCAAGATCAAGTGCAGTTATGACCCAAACGTTGGCTTGTACAAAGTATGGAACAATGTATTGTAAAGGACCAAGTGTATCATATGGGAAAAATGAATCAAGTGCAAGAATTATTGCATTACCTGAAAGGAATATCGGACCTGCAGGACCAATTCTAATCCATTTTCTGCCAAACAGTATTGCAAGTGATGCAGTAACGAAAATTGCCATTACAGCAAAATCAAACAACCAAGGCCAAGAATATTCTAAGACACCAAAGACATCAACTAAACTCATGATGTAATCATGTACACCAAATTCAAGTGAGATGTAGTAAGCGATTGTTAGTGCTGCTAATGGTATGCAATAAAAAAAGCGCTTTTTTGGTATGGCAAATTTTAGACCAATTAGTTCTGCTGCAAGAAATGCACCTGCAAATAAGAATCCACCACGGCCTTGATTCCAGCTAAGACTGAAACTATCAGGATAAATTACAATTGTAAAGAAGATTGGAGATAACACAAGCAAAATTGCTATCATAACGCTCTTGTTTTCCATTGAGTGTTTTTTGGAGACTCTCAATAAATATGCAAATATTAGAAGAAATCAGACATACTAGTCTGTTCTATGAGTTTGAGCATTTTTCCGTGAGATAACCACTCGTTTTTACTTATACTCATACGTTTTGTAGCAAGATCAATTGCATCATTTAATGAAAATACTTCTTGAGGGGAACTCTTCATAGCTTCACGTATACCTTCACGAACTTGCCATACACCAACAGGTACCGCATATTCAGGTTGAATTTCTCTAAAGATCATAACACCAGATTGTTTTTGGATTTTTTCAAGGTATTCAGCAACGGCTAGCTTTCCTGCAAAATATGCACCTGCAATAGTAGGAGGATGATCTATACCTTTTGCGTTTTCATAATCACTTCCAAATCCAATAGAGTTTTTGTCATGCCATGCCTCTTGCATTTCAAATAACCATCTATGTGGAAATAAAATCACAGAGAATATGTTTCCCAGATGATCAAAATGGAACACAAGAAACTGATCTAGAATGTCAAAATTCAGAATATCTAACATCAATTCATTAGATATGATTTGATCAGTTGCAGTAATGCTCCATTTTGTTGGTACTAACTTTCTGTTTTTTCCAAACATTCCAATGCTGAAACATTTTTGAATTTTTGAAATTTCAATTCCAGAATTGTACAATTTCATTACAGCATCTTCTGCTTTTAGATCAGTATCATAGTATGCACGTTCAATTGGCTTGATAGAAGAATTTGGAGAAAATTTTGCACTCTTGATTTCACCAATAGGTCCAAAAGGTGCATTTTGTCCATCAATTGACGGAATCGGAGCAGGGTTTTTTAGAAATTTTACTTCAGAATCAATTGAGCCCGAAGACATTGCCAGTTCGTGTAGACTTTCAACAAAACGACTGCCTGTATCTTCTATACCTGTTTTCTGAATTCCCCGCACAAGATTTAATCTATAATTAACAATTTCTTCAAGATTTTTTCCAATCCATTTTTCAGGCGAATCTAAAAGTTGTGTGTCACCATGAATTGGAGGAAGCATGGGGCCAATTCCTACTTTGGGATATCCATATGAGCCTACAAAGACAGATGGTGGACTAGAACCTTGTATTTCGTTTGACGAGAATAGATTAGCATATTTTGATAAATATTCATGCCAGTTTTGTTCAATTCCTTTTCTTATTTCTGAACCGGTTCTAGGCATGAATTTCATTATATTTTATGAATAATAAATAATTCATCACTAAATAATTGACATAAAGTTAAAGACATCTAAAAAATAATTTTATTCAAATGAAAGAAAAAAGAATTGTTTCGTTTTTACCTAGCGCTACAGAATTAATTTATGAATTAGGTGCAAAAGATAGATTACATGGAGTAACACATGAGTGCGATTATCCTATAGATGCAAAAAACAAACCAAGAGTGATAGAAAGTGTTTTTGATCCAGAAAATATGTCAAGTAAAGAAATTGATGAAAAAATTTGTTTTCTTTCAGAAAAAGGAGAAGATATTTACAAACTGGTTCAGAAAAATTTGAAGAGTGCAAAGCCAGATCTTATAATTTCACAGGAGATTTGTGAAGTTTGTTCAGCATATACAAATCAAGTTAAAAAAGCATTGGACATACTAGATGACAAACCAGAAATTTATTCTATGAGCCCTCATGATATACAAGGAATACTCCAATCTGTAAAAGATATTTCAAAAATTATCGGAGAAGTAGAAAACGGTGAGAGACTCATCAGTGAATTAAATTCAAGAATTAACAATGTCAAAGAACAACAGTATAATAAAAAACCAAAGGTTCTAGGAATTGAGTGGTTAAATCCATTTTTTACTGCAGGACATTGGGTTCCAGACATGATTGAATGTGCAGGGGGAGTTAATTTGATTACAAAAAGTGGAGAGCATTCAAGAAAAATAGAAATTGATGAAATTGAGAATGCAGATCCTGACGTGATTGTTTTAATGCCATGTGGATTTGGAATAGAAAGAACAGTTTCAGAATATGAAAAATATTTGAAAGATGATTCAAGATGGAATAAATTAAGAGCGGTAGTTGGAAATAGAGTATTTGTAGTAAATGCAAATTCATTTTTCAGTAAACCAAGTATCAGAGTTTTTACG
>LULN01000109.1_pt1 | contig 21566 bp, 30 predicted proteins | sample 728131 | NCBI WGS metagenome assembly LULN01 (sample SAMN03860288, study PRJNA289734) | marine metagenome | biome: seawater column; feature: ocean; material: water; isolation source: Red Sea water column Station 149 - depth 100m | place: Saudi Arabia: Red Sea | collected 2011-10-15 | depth 100 m
CAAAAGAACTACTTACATTAATGCCAAAAATAGAATCAATTTATAATTAGGAGGAAAAATGCCAATGTTTAAACCAATCTTAGAAAATGAAGCTAAAGGAAAAGTCAAAGAAGTTTTTGATGAGATAAAAAGTACAAGAAAAATTACCGAAGTTCCAAATTTTTGGAAATATATTGCTAACAGTCCAAAAACTTTAGAAAGAACTTGGAATTCAACATCACAAGTTATGAAACCAGGTGCATTAGATGCCGTAACAAAAGAGTTAATTTATGTTGCAGTTTCAATGACAAATAGTTGTGAGTATTGTACTAAATCTCACACAGCTGCTGCAAAGAAAAAAGGAGCATCAGAAGAGATGATTAAAGAAATGATTGATGTCATGGGAATAGCTAACCAAAATAATAAATTAGTAGAAGCTTATGGTGTTGAAGTTGATGAAATTTATAAATAATTTATTTTATAACCTTATATTCAAAGTTTTGAGTAGTTTCATTTACCTGTAATTCTATTGCTCCGTTTCTTAAATGAAAATTTCTGGCCATTTCTGTAAGAGGAGATAAAGTAACCAATCTATTTAGATGGTTAGACTTTTTTATAACTTTAAAAACTTCTTTAACTATTAATTTTCCTCCACCTTTTTTTGTTGACCAAACAGTATAAGCTATAGCTATTTTACCAATTTTTTGACTTCTCTGGGCACTTTGTAAGAAAGCATCTTTACTCAAAAGATCTAATTCTTTAACAGTCTTTGGTATCTTATTAGTAAAAGCAAAACACATAACAGCATGGATCTCATCTTTGTATTTTACTCCATAAATTTTTCTTCCATAGCTAGTTCTAAAATCGTTGTCCAATTCAGGCCTAACTGGATCTCTAGATATATCACATTCTTTAAGTTCAATTAGTTCCGCACCTTTTAACCATCCAAAAAAATTTTTGACATTTACTAAATACTTTTCTTTAATTTTTAATGACAATGCTATTTGATAAAAACAGCTATGCAATTTTTGATTTAATCTAATCTATTGGGTAATTCCAAGCATCCCCACCAACAACTTTTGATATAGCAGAGAAATCTTTATTGTCATTTCCTTCTTCACAAAATTTATCATAAATTTCCAAAGCCATTTTTGCAAGAGGAGTTGAAGCATTTACTTGTTTTGCACACTCGTTAGCTAATTTTAAATCTTTATTCATCATTCCAGCTGAAAATCCTGGACGATAATTATTATTAGATGGAGTTCCATCAATTAAACCAGGTAGAGGAGGATAAACTGAAATTGGCCAACTATTTCCTGAAGCATTTTTCATTATCTCGTGAACTTTTTTGATATCTATGTTTAATCTTTTTGCTAGCATAAGTGTCTCTGAAGCAGCAATCATAGTAATTCCTAAAGACATGTTGTTACAAATTTTTGCTCCATTACCACTTCCAAGATCTCCAGCATGGAATATATTTTTTCCCATTATTTTTAATAAGGGTAGAGCAATATCAAAAGCTTCTTTGGTTCCGCCAACCATGATATTCAAAGTTGCTTTTTCCGCACCCATGACACCTCCGCTCACAGGAGCATCGATCATTTTAATTCCTTTTTCTTTAGCTTTTTTACCTATTTCAATTGAAGTCCGAATATCAATTGTAGAACAATCAATAAGAAGACAATTTTTAGAAACTTTATTAATTATACCTTTTTCTCCTAAATAAACTTCTTTTGAATTTTTACCTTCAGGAAGCATTGTTATTACAGTTGTTACTTCATTTGTAATTAAATCATCTAAGTTTTCTATAACATCTAATTTTTTTTCTTTTGCTTTTTCAATCATATTTTTTGAAACATCAAAAACTTTAACTTTTTTCCCCGCTTTAACTAAATTATTTGCCATTGGGTTTCCCATATTACCAACTCCAATGAACGCTACTTGTTCAGACATATTTTTCTCCTTATAAAAAATTTAATTTACTTTACCCAGTAAATTTACAATTAAGACTCCCGCAATGATCAAAATAATTCCAATTAAACCATATGCATTTGGCATTTGATTATATTTAATAATTCCAAAAATTAGTATTGATGCGACTGTAACCGCACTGTAAGTGGCATATGCAAAACCAACTGGAATTGCATACATTCCCTTTGCAAGCGAAAACATTGTTACACACATTAAAAGTATACAAGCGACAGAGGGTGTAAGTTTTGTAAATCCATCAGAAATTTTCGCAAGGCTGTTTGCAGTTATTCCACAAGATATTGCAATGAATAAAAAAATATATCCCGTTAATGGTTTCATTAATTGGCTTTTCCTAACAAGTTAACAATTAAAACTCCAGCTATAATTAAAGCAAGACCTAATATGGTATAAAGATCTGGGATCTGTTTAAATTTATACATACCAACAATTGTAGTTGCAATAATACACAAACCCGCGAAAGAAGCATAAGTTATTCCAACTGGAATTGTTTTCATAACAAGAGACAACGTATACATACATCCAACAATAGTTACTGCAGTTATAATACTTGGTAACAATACTGTGAAACCTTGAGCACCTTTAGCAAAACCATTTGATGCAGTCCCTAAAACAACCGCTATGATTAAAATTATATAAGCTGATATATTACTCACAAATAAAGATTATTATTAATTAGTAATTTTATCTACAAATTTTTTTGTTGGCGGGCCTACAACTAGAGATGTAATTATTGCTATTGGCAAACTTACTGACCATGCTTTTAAAAATCTTTGAATATATTCATTATCCATTCCAGTATTAATATAAGTAATAATTAAGGTCATAAACAAGCTCATTCCAAAACCCATAATTAAAATGAAAATAAAATTAGAATATTTTTTTTTGAACATTTTTTTACCAGTTTATAGATGAAATATTAAAAAATAAAAATAAATTATCCACGAAATAAAACATGCTAATGTAACAAATAAAATAGTTATTCCTGTTGTTGTATCATTATTGTATTTTTTATTTACTTTTTTTCTCCAACTTTCTGGATACAACGGAAGTGTGAATGCATAAATGATTAAAAATAAATTAAATGCAGTAACAACTATACAAAAAAAAAATAACTGATCCATTATTTTTTGGACCAATTTATAGCATCTTCCATTCTATCGTCTCCCCAAAAGATCTCATTATTAACTATAAATGATGGACTGCCAAAAACTTTATTGTTACGTGCGCTATCTGTATTTGCCAAAAATTCTTTTTCTATTCCTTCTGAATTTGCATTTAAAATGACTTTATCTTTATCTAGTTTTAGTTCGGAACATATTTCAGAAATATTAGGTTCTACTGCAGGCTCTTTATTTTCTTGAAACCATCTTTTGTAAGTGAGTCTTACATAATCAACTCCCCAACCTTCTTTTAAACCAAGTATTGCAAGTTTATTTGCTAGGTCAAATTGAGTTAACGGGTAAGGAACAGGAGTTTTTGCAGAAAAACCATAACCTTCTGCTCTTCTTTCAATATCTCTCCACATGTAATCAACTTTACTTTTTTTATCATCTGGAAAAGGATGGTTATTCATTTCATTCATTATTATTCTTACACTGAATGGTTTCCAATTAAATTTTACACCATGTTTTTTTTCAACATCTAAAATTCTTGTTACAGAAAGATATGTATATGTGCTTCCAATAGAAAAATAAAAATCAATATTATTCATTTAACTTAAAACGCATCTAGCTGTAATTTTATTACCGTCATGGTCACGGACATAACCATAATAATTTCCATCTGATCTTAATCCTGGAGCTCCTTCATCAACAGCACCGTTTTCAAGTGCTGTTTTATGAAATTTATCTACTGCCTCTTTCGATTCAGCTGCCAAAGCAACCATTGTACCGTTTCCCGCGTTAGCATTTTCTTTATTGTGAGGTTTTGTAATATAAAACTTTGCTCCATCATCTTCACTAAAACCATATCCAATATATCTTTCTGTTACAGTAACTCTTCTCATTTCAAGATGAACTAATATAGCATCGTAAAACTTACTAGATTTTTCAATATCGTTAGTCCCAACCATTACAAATCCGATTACTTTATTCATTATAAGTCAGGAGCTCTTACTATTTCAAATCTTAATAGTTTATTATTCTTAATAATACCATGAAACATAACTGTATCTGGATTTTTATCCGAGTCTTTCCATTTAAAAGTTCCAATAAGTCTTTTGTCATCCTCATAAATAGATTTAATATCAGAGACTACTCCTGGTTTAGTTTTAATCCAGTCCAAACTTTCTTGTAATGTATCAAAACCTTTTTCAGGCTGGTGAAGATTTATATGTTTAAAATTATCATCAAGTATTTTTGAAATTTCCGTTGGATCACCAGACTGAAAAGCTTTAGCCCACGTTGTTAGTAATGATTGAATTGTTAGTGACACAAAATAAATTTATTTAGGCATTGGTGTTGCGCCAGTTTCTAAAGCAATTATCTTACCGTCTTTATACTTATAAACTGCCATTACAGCTTCAACATTTCCATCATCAAATGTTACTCATCATGCAAAAGTTCATTCATAGCTGCTTCATCTTTATTTGTCATTGCAGCACTATATTTTTCTAAAATAGACATATTATTTTGCTCCTTTAATTATTATTACATTTCCGACAGAGTTATCTAACCGTATCTGTCTTACCGGTTTGTATTCTTCAGAATTATAAAACTCTAAAGCTTTTTCGTAAGAGGGAAATTTAACAACGACTGTTCTAGGAAGTTTCCATTCACCCTCAACACATTCGTAATCACCACCTCTTACTAAATATTCTCCTCCATATTTAGCAACTAGCCCTGAAGCTTTTGCTACATAATTTTTATATTCTTCAGGGTTAGTTATTTCGATTTGAAATATTGCATATCCATACATTTTTATTAATCCTTATAGATTAACTTTACTCAATTCATACATTTCAACAACTTCGATACATTCATCAAAAATAGGTTTTGCAATCGGGTTATTACCTGAAGCAAACTTCTTCATTTCTTCTTCATTATGAACCGAGACTTTAAACATAACATAACTTTTATCTGGTCCTATTCCTGGAACTGTTTTTTCAACATGAGCAACAGTTTTTCTTACTGCCATTCCCTCATCTGATTGCATAAATCCCATGAATTTTTCAAATTTTCCTTTTAATTTAGCAATGTAACAACTTTGTTACATAACAGGTATGCATTAATTATATCCAGTTAGGAAATGGTAGGCCTTTTTCTTCTAAAAATTTTTTATTAAACATCTTTGAGTTGTATTTATCTGATTTATCGCAAAGAATAGTGACAATAGTTTTTCCTGGCCCGAGTTCTTTTCCTAATCTTATTGCTCCTGCAATATTAACTCCACAACTTGTACCAAGACTTAAACCTTCATTTTGAATTAAGTCATACAGAATAGGTAAAGACTCATGGTCACTTATTGAAAATGCCCCATCTATTTTAGCTTCAGCAAAATTAGCTGTTACTCTACTTGAACCAATACCTTCAGTGATTGATCCTCCTTCACTTTTTAACTCTCCATTCTTTATATAATTGTAGAGAGCCGAACCTGTTGGATCAGATAAATATATTTTTATATCTTTATTTTTTTCTTTTAAATAACTACTCACACCACCAATTGTTCCACCAGTTCCAGATGAACATACAAACCCATCTACTTTTCCATCTGTTTGCTCCCAAATTTCTGGTCCAGTTGTTTCATAGTGTCCTTTAGCATTAGCAGTGTTATCAAATTGATTAGCCCAAACTACTCCATGATTATTCGTACTCTTTAATTCTTCAGCTACTCTTTTTGCAACTTTTACATAGTTCCCGTCGTCCTTGTAAGGTTTTGGTGGTACAAGTTTTAAATCAGCACCTATGTTTCTTAACATATCTTTTTTTTCTTGTGTTTGATTATCGTTCATTACAATTATAGTTTTATAACCAATTGAATTTCCAATAAGACAAAGACCAATTCCAGTGTTACCTGCAGTACCTTCAACTATTATTCCACCTTTTGAGATTAATTTTTTCTCCTGTGCATCCTTTATTAGTGCTAATGCAGCTCTATCTTTAACTGATCCTCCAGGATTTAAATATTCTGCTTTACCATAGATATGACAACCTGTTACTTCTGATGCTGCTTTGAGTTTTATTAATGGAGTATTTCCTATTCCTTCAACAAAACTAGTTTGAGAATTTTTCATTTATAATCTCCATTAGCAATACCGTAAGGTTTAAATTCTTCGGTAGCCGTTCCAACATTTTTTGCTGGGATGCCAACCATAACTGCATTTTCGGGAACATCTTTTGTTACAACAGCATTTGCGCCAATTTTTGCATTTTTACCAACTACAACAGGTCCTAAAACTTGAGCTCCAGAACCCACAACCACATTATCCATTAATGTTGGATGTCTTTTAGAGTTTCTTTGGTCATCTGAATTTATACTTGGAGAAATTCCACCTAAAGTAACCATATGATATATCGTTACGTTGTTTCCAATCTCAGATGTTTCACCAATAACAACTCCCATTCCATGATCGATAAATAAATTTTCACCTATTTTTGCTTTAGGGTGAATTTCTATTCCAGTTAAAAATCTTGAAAATTGTGAAATAATTCTTGCGATTAAATCTAACTTAGCAATTGAAAAAAAATTAGCTATTCGATGAAAAAAAACAGCTTTAACACCCGGGTAAGTTAATATTACGCTTAACTTGGATTTTGCAGCCGGATCTCTACTAATTATGGATTCCATCACAAGTGCATCTATCGCTAATACAATTTGTACATTTACATTTTGGGTTATCGCATGCCATACTATGAATATAATATGTGCTGGTATTTAAAATACAAGGTCAAATTTGTCACTAATTACAATCTATCTAGAGTAAGCCCTTTAACATTTGCAGGTACAGCAATATCCATCATTTTAGGATTTGCTAAATTTAGATTATTCATTATTTCTGCATACTGTTCTTTCGAACTTACTTGAAGTCTTGGATTATTATTTTTTTCATTTTCAATAGTTGAATATTTTTTTCCATTATAATCATGCGCTGGATACACTAATGTGTCTTTTGGTAATTTTAATAACTTATTGAACAATGAGTCATAAGCATCTTCTGCACTTCCATTTTGAAAATCTGTTCTTCCAGTTCCATTTATTAAAAGAGTATCACCAGTAAAAACTCTATCATTCATTAAATAACTATAAGAACAGTCTGTATGGCCTGGAGTATAAATTGCTTTAAGTTCTATGTTTTCTACATTTATTTTTTCACTATCTTTTATTCTTAAATCAATTACTTCAGATTTAGATTTTTCTCCCATAATTCTAGTACAGTTAGTTCTTTTATTTAGTTCGTTTAACCCAGTCACATGATCAGCATGGATATGTGTGTCAATTACTTTAACTAATTTTAATTCTAAATTTTTTAATACCTCTATGTATTTATCTGTATGTTCAATCACAGGATCAATTATTAAGGCCTCTCTACCTTTTCCACTTGATATAATGTAAGTGTAGGTTGAAGATTTGGTGTCAAATAATTGTTCAAATATCATTAGTTACTTAATACTATAAAAAATTGCATAGCAAATCAATCTTGCTTATAATAATTCTAAAAAACAAATTCAAAGGAGAATTGAATGACTTTAAAAATAAATAGTGTAGCTCCAGATTTCAAAGCTAAAACTCAAATGGGAGAAATTTCGTTTCATGAGTGGCTTGGAGATAGTTGGGGTGTTTTATTTTCACACCCAAAAGACTTTACTCCAGTTTGTACAACTGAACTTGGTGCATTAGCAAAAATGAAACCAGAGTTTGACAAAAGAAACGTAAAAGTTATGGGTTTAAGTGTAGATCCAGTTGATGATCACGTGAAATGGATAGATGATATTACAGATGTTTGTGGAATGAAACCTGAGTATCCAATTGTTGCTGATGAAAAATTAGAAGTTGCAAAACTTTATAATATGCTTGAAGCAGATGCAGGTGTAAGTTCAGGCGGTAGAACTGCAGTAGACAATGAAACAGTTAGAACAGTTTATGTAATAAGACCAGATAAGAGAATTGGTTTGTTTTTAACATATCCGATGACAACTGGTAGAAACTTTCATGAGATCTTGAGAGCTATAGACTCAATGCAAAGAACTATTAAACATAAAATTGCTACGCCAGCTGACTGGAAGCCTGGAGAAAAAGTAATTATTGTTCCTAAAGTTACAAATGAGGAAGCAAAAAAAATATATCCAGATGGGTGGGAAACTATAAAACCATATTTAAGAAAAGTACCAGATCCGCAAAAGTAATTTGGATAAAAACGTATTAAACCAACAATCTCAGCGAAGAGACACTATTTTTTTTGGAAAAAACTTAATCCACACGATAGCTTTAGATTATAGTCCATCTGGAATTAAAGTTATTGATCAGAAAATAAAAAAAGCAAATTTATCTAAATATATTTCAAGTAAGCTATTTGATGTAAGAGAAAAACTTCCATTCGAAGATAATTCTATAGATGCATGCTATTCTCATATGCTTTATTGCATGGCTTTAACAACTGAAGATTTGGCAAAACTAAATAACGAGATTAAAAGAATTTTAAAACCTGGTGGTATTAATATTTATACAGTGCGCCACACAAATGATGGTGATTTTCAAAATGGAAATCACATAGGGGAAGATTTATATGAAAATGATGGATTTATTGTTCATTATTTTTCTGAAGATAAAGTAAATTCTTTATTAAATGGATTTAAAAATATTTCTCTTGAAAAATTTGAAGAAGGTAAATTCCCACGTAGATTATTTTTTGTTGTGAATGAAAAAAATTAATTTATCTTTTGTATTTTTTCATACAAACTTCAGCCAATAATAAATTTGGATCAATAAAGAGCTTAGATTCTTTAGCTTTTCTAAATGATTTATAAGCATTTTTATCAAAATAGTCATTGTAAATATTTGTTTTTAAAGTTGCCTCAGTACATAAAATACCGATAGTAGAATTTTTTTTACATGTTTTTTTCGTATGTAAGTAAACTTCTTTTGGCATACTTAATAAAGGAATTTTGATTTTCTTTTGTATATCTTCATGCCAATAATGGGCAGTGTTGCATGGCATAACAATAAATTTACACTTATTTTTTTGTAACATTTTACAACCATCAACAAGGGCTTTTAAAACATTATAGTATTTTTTTAAGTTTTCAGGTCTTTTAGGAGTATTAGATTTATTGTAAAGAACAAACATTGGGTACTGCTGATCTAACTTCCCTCGGTTTAATTTTGCTAATTTATTACAAAAATCTAAACCCGCTTGTGTTCCCATTCCTCCTAATATTCCGATCATAAAGATTATTTAAATATTGATTTTTGTTTTTAACATTTATGTATACAACTATATTTTAAATATAATTATGCAAGACATATATATTGATGATATTGGATCAGGTTTTCCTTTAGTTTTAGTTCATGGATATTTGGGCTCCTCAGAAATGTGGAATTTGCAAAAAGAATTTTTAAGAAAGCATTTTAGAATAATTACACCAGCTTTACCTGGTTTTGGAGAAAGTTACAAAGTTCAATCTTTAGACAATATTAATTCATTTGCAAAATTTGTATTAAAATGTCTAGATGAAAAAAAAATAAATGAATTTCATTTAATGGGACACTCAATGGGAGGAATGGTAGTTCAAGAAATGGCAAAAATTACAGAAGATAGAATTAAAAAGTTAATTTGTTTTGCAACTGGTTCAATTGGAGATATCCCAGGAAGATTTGAACCAATAGAAACCACAAGAGAAAAATTAAAAAAAGATGGATTAAAAGAAACAATAAATAGAGTTCCACAAAAATGGTTTGTTAAAGGTGATAAGGCTAAATATTATTATTTTTGCGAAAATGCAGTTAAAAATATTTCTATAGAAACGGCAGATAATGCTCTTATAGCTATGAAAAATTGGAGAGGATATGAAAATTTAAAAAATATCAAGCAAGATACCCTGATCATTTGGGGTGATAAAGATGTTTCATATAATTTTGATCAAGTTGATATCTTAAAAAAAAATATATCTAGTAGTCAATTAGAGATCTTTGAAGGTTGTGGTCATAATGTTCATCTTGAAGAACCTCAAAAGTTCAATGAAACAGTAAAAAATTTCTTATCATGAACAGAAATCTTTCATTACTTGTTTCAAGTCAAGTATTTGCCTTTACTGCTGCTACTGTAACTGTTTTTATAAGTGGTATTATTGGATCACAATTAACTCCTATAAAAACACTGTCTACACTTCCTCCATCAATATATGTAGTTGGAACTGCAGCGGCTACAATATTTGCTGCTAAAATAATGAGCATAATCGGAAGAAGACTTGGATTTGTGTTTTCTTCTGTTGCTGGTTCAATTGCTTGTTTGATCGGTGCTTATTCAATAATGATAGAAAGTTTTTTTATCTTTTGTATCGCTAAATTTATTTTAGGGGCCACAATGGCTTTCACCCATCAATATCGTTTTGCTGCAGCTGAAAGTGTAGAAAAAGATAAAGCTCCCAAAGCTATTTCATCACTATTATTAGCCGGTATCGTTGCTGCTTTTCTTGGCATAAGTTTATCAAATTATACAAAAAATTTTGTAAGCGATTATTTATATGTAGGTTCTTATTTAACATTAGCAATTTTAACATTAATACCTTCATTTTTATTATTTTTTTTTAGAGACACTAAAGAAGTTTCTTTTGAGTCTAATGAGGAAAATAAATCTAGAAATTATTTAGAATTCCTTTCTGATGCAAAATTTTTACAAGCAATTACCTCAGCAGCTTTTGCTTATGCAGTAATGTCTTTTTTAATGACAGCAACACCAATAAGTATGCATATTGTGCATCATTTAAGTTTAGAAAAGACAGGTATAGTTCTTCAATTTCATGTTTTAGCAATGTTTTTACCATCATTATTTACTGGAAATTTAATCAAAAAGTTTGGTTATAGTTATATGATGTATGCGGGTGTTTTATTTTATATTTTAACAATCTTAATGAGTTTTTTCGAACCATCTTTTTTAAATTATTTTATCAGCTTAATTTTTTTAGGTATTGGATGGAATTTTTTATTTATATCTGGAACTAGTTTGTTGGTTACAACTTATAAACCTGAAGAAAAGTTTAAAGCTCAAGGATTTAACGATTTATTAGTTTTTTCTTCTATGGCAATTGCAAGTTTATCCGCTGGTGTTTTAATTTCTCTTGCTAGCTGGAAAACTGTTAACTTATTTTGTATACCTTTTTTGATCTTAATTGTTCTATCAATAATAAATGCAGATCGTAAAACTAGATGAGTTTTTTAATACTTGGTTTCATTACAGGTTTGAGTTTAATTTTTGCAATTGGGGCTCAAAATATTTTTGTAATTGAACAAGGTTTAAAGAAACAATATGTTTTTTTAGTTTGCTTAATTTGTTCAATATCAGACTTAATTTTAATTTTTTTAGGAATATTTTTATTTGAATATTTTAAAATTTACTTCACAAAAAATGTTGAATTAATTTTTAATATATTGCTTTTTATCTTCTTAATTTACTTTATTTATAGCAAAGTAAGGTCTTTATATAAAAGATCAGAGATAAACTTTGAAGGCAGCAATTTATCTCTTAAAAATATAATAATTAAAACTCTAGGATTTACATATTTAAATCCGCATGTTTATTCAGATACAGTCTTTTTTTTAGGAAATTTTTCAAAGAATTTTTTAATTTCTCATAAATATTTTTTTGGAATTGGTGCTGCTATTGCATCATTTTTATTTTTTTTCTCATTAGGTTATTTAGCAAAATTTTTTTCAAACTATTTAATAGATTCAAGAGCTTGGAAAATTATTAACTTTTTTATAATTATATTTATGACTGTTTTATCTAGCTATGTATTTATAGAAATTATTGATTTGGTTTGATAGGGGTAGTAATGGAGGTATATTGGTTAATTTAAAACCCCTATCAAATTTTGTTACTTAGCTTTTAATATGGAGATGCAAGTGGAGTTAGGGGAGCGGCTAGACTAGGAAAAACAACTAATGATAGAATAAAATATTCATATTGGGAATATCAAACATTCGTTTTTAACATAATCATAATTTATAGATGGTTTTTTATAGTTAGTAAAAATTCATCAAAGTTGTTTTTGATAATCATTAACAATATATTATTATTTTTAAATTAATAAGGGGGTTTAATGTACAAAACTTTTAAATTTATATTTGCATTTGTTATCGCTACTTTATTCTTAAATAGTAGTGCGATGGCAGGTGCATACAAAGGCCCAGATCTAAGTGGACAAAAAGTCGTTATATCTGGACCGTGGCTAGCTCCACAAGATGAACAATTCAGAAAAGTTATAAAAGCTTTTACTGATGCTACTGGAGCTACAGTTGAATATGGGGGATCAGACAGTTTTGAACAACAAATAATAATTGATGTTAAAGCTGGAAGCCCACCTAATTTAGCAATATTTCCACAACCTGGTTTAGCTGCTAACGTCGCTGCTCTTGGAGGATTAACTCCTCTTGGGAACGATATGAAGAAATGGGTATTAAAAAATTATGCAGCTGGTCAATCTTGGGTTGATTTAGGAACTTATCCTGACAAAAATGGTAAAAAAGATTTTTTTGGTTTTTTTTACAGAGTAAACGTCAAAAGTTTAGTTTGGTATTCACCAGATAACTTTTCAGACAATGGATACAAAGTTCCAAAAACAATGGAAGAACTAATAGCATTAACTAAAAAAATGGCTGATGACGGTAATACACCTTGGTGTATTGGCTTAGGATCAGGTGATGCAACAGGATGGCCTGCAACTGACTGGATGGAAGATATTATGTTAAGAACACATAAACCTTCTGTTTATGATATGTGGGTTACTAATGAAATGCCATTCAATGACAAAAGAGTTATTGAAGCAATGGACTTTTTTGGATCATTCGCAAAAAATGACAAGTATGTTGCTGGTGGATCCAAAGCAGTTGCTACAACTGATTTTAGAGACTCTCCAAAAGGTTTATTTAGTTCGCCACCAAAATGCATGATGCATAGACAAGCAAGTTTTATACCTGCTTTCTTTCCTGAAGGTGTAAAAGCTGGACAAGATTATGATTTCTTTTACTTTCCAGCATATTCTACAAAAGATTTAGGAAATCCTGTATTAGGTGGAGGAACATTGTTTGCAATTACTAAAGATAGTAAAGCTACAAGAGAGTTCTTGAACTATCTAGGACATCCTCAATCTAATGAGATATGGATGGAAATAGAAGGTTCAGGTTTTTTAAATCCAAACAAACTTATTGATTTGAGTAAACACTCAAGTGATACGTTTAGAGGTTTAAACCAAATTCTTCTTAACGCTACTACATTTAGATTCGATGGTTCTGACTTAATGCCTGGTGCAATTGGAGCAGGATCATTCTGGACTGGTATGGTAGACTACACTAGCGGAAAATCTGCAAAAGAAGTAGCAGATAAAATTCAAGCTAGTTGGGATGCAATAAAATAAAAAATTAAATTCAGGCGAACTAAAATCAATTAGTTCGCCTGTTTATTATTTCCTTATATTTTGTGACCGTAACTTCACTTTTCATATATGTATTTTTTGGGGTAGTTGTTTGTTTTTCATATTTTCATTTATCAAACCTTGCATTAGATTTTATTGAAAAAAAAAAATCTAAAAAATTTTCACAAAAATCAGTTTTAAGACCTTATATTTTTATTGCTCCTGCAGTTATAGTTTTAGTCGTATTTATTTTATATCCAGTTCTTGAGACAGTAAGATTAAGTTTTTTTAATAAAACAGGATTTGAATTTGTAGGATTAAAAAATTATTTTTGGGCAACTAAAGATCCTGAATTTAAAAGAGCTATACTAAACAATCTTGGATGGTTATTGGTTGTACCGACATTAAGTGCTTTTTTTGGCTTAGTCATTGCTTATTTGGCTGACAGGTTGTGGTGGGGAACAATTGCAAAATCAATAATTTTTATGCCAATGGCAATCTCTTTTGTTGGAGCTGGGGTTATATGGAAATTTGTTTATGACTATAGAGGTCCTGGAGATGATCAAATCGGTTTCTTAAATGCAGTTGTTGTTTCTTTAGGTTTTGAACCACAGGCATGGATGACAATTCCTATATGGAACAATTTATTTTTAATGGTAATTATGATTTGGATTCAAACTGGCCTAGCTATGGTAATATTTAGCGCAGCTTTAAGAGGTATTCCAAAAGAAATGTTAGAAGCTGCAAGAATTGATGGTGCAAGCGAGTTAAAAATTTTTACATCAATAATAATTCCTTATTTAGAAAAGACAATTTTAGTAATCTGGACAATTATTACTATTTTAGTTTTAAGAATTTTCGACATCATTTTAGCAATGACCAATGGGCAATGGAATACAGAAGTGCTAGCAAATTTAATGTATGACTGGATGTTTAGAGGTGGAGGAGACTCTGGAAGAGGGAGTCTAATGGCAATTGTTATAATGGTTGGTGTAATACCAATAATGATTTGGAATATTCATAGACACAAAGAGGAAGAAAAAACATAATGAAAAAAAACGTTTTAACTTCAATTATAACCAATTTATTACTTATAACTTTTGTAATCGTATGGATTATACCTACAGCCGGTCTGTTTGTAAGTTCGTTTAGAGATAAAGATTTGTTAGCTACAAGTGGATGGTGGACTACATTTAAAACAAACAAAGTAAACGAGATTTATAGGACAAAAACTTCTGAGTACCAAATTGAAGAAAATGGAATGTTTTTTATAAAAGGCAATCTTTTAGATAAAAATTCTGGAAAAAAAATAGTTAGCTATGGGATTACTTCTAAAGAAATGAATAAGTTTAAGGTAAATGAAATAGCAATACTTAAAGATCAAAGCAAAATTGAAATAAAAGAAAATGGTGAATATTTATGGAAATCAGAAAAATCGTTTGAACATAAAAGGGGAAAAAGAATTTTTATTACCGCTCTAAGTCCTCCAAAATTTACATTAGATAATTATAAGGAAGTTTTATTTAAAGAAGGTGTAGGGCAAGCATTTTTAAATACTCTTACTGTTGCGATACCTTCAACTATAATTCCTTTAATCATATGTTCTTTTTTTGCTTATGCTTTATCTTGGATGAAATTTTGGGGCAGAGATACTTTGTTTGCAATAATTGTAGCTTCTTTAGTCGTGCCTTTGCAAATGTGTCTTATCCCACTACTTAGTATCTATAATGATATAGGGGCATTGTTTAATATTGGTGCTAAATCTTATCCTGGGGTTTGGATGGCTCACACAGGATTTGGATTAGCCTCAACTACTTTTTTATTAAGGAACTTTATAAAATCCTTACCACATGAAATGATAGAAGCGGCTAGAGTAGATGGAGCAACTCATTATGATATATTTTTAAGAATTATTCTTCCTTTATCAGTACCTGCTTTTGCCTCAGTATTTATTCTTCAATTTCTTTGGGTATGGAATGATTTGTTAGTAGGTTTGATCTTTTTAGATCAAGTTCCTAGTGAAATAATATTAACAGCAAAACTAAGAGAACTTTTGGGGTCAAGGGGAGAAAACTGGGAAATATTGACTACAGGAGCCTTTGTTTCTATGATTATTCCATTAACAATTTTCTTTGCTTTACAAAGATATTTTATTAGAGGTTTAGTTGCGGGATCAGTGAAAGGATAAAAAATGTATAAAATAGTTTTAATTGGAGCAGGGAGTACACAATTTGGCTTAGGTACTGTTGGTGATATATTTAAATCTAAAATTCTTGAAGGATCAACTATTACCCTTCATGATATAAATCCAGAAGCATTAAAAAATTCTAAAGATATTGCAGATAAGTATAAAAATGAACTTAATGTAAATTGTAATATCGAGGCAACTACCAATCTTCAAGAAGCATTAAAAAATGCTAATTTTTGCATAATATCTATTGAAGTTGGAGATAGATTTAAATTATGGGAAGAAGATTGGAAAATTCCTATAGAACATGGGTCTAAACAAGTAATGGCAGAAAATGGTGGACCAGGAGGTTTGTTTCACAGTTTAAGAATAGCACCTGAAATAGTAAAAATTTGTGATGAAATTTCAAAAATTTGTCCAGATGCTTTTGTTTTTAATTATTCAAATCCAATGCAAAGAGTTTGTCATGCAGTAACAACAAAACACCCAGATTTAAAATTTACAGGCTTATGTCATGAAATAGCTTCCATGGAGAGACAATTACCCACGCTAATGGAAACAGATTATTCAAACATAGAAATAAAAGCAGGAGGATTAAATCATTTTAGTATTTTAGTAGATGTAAAGTATAAAGATTCTCAAAAAGATGGTTATCCTATAATACGTAAAAAATTTAAAGATTATTATTCAAAATTAATTAATGAACATGAGGGTTTTTCATCCGATCCAGGGGCAGAGAGGGGTTTGTTTTTTGAATTATATAAAATGTACGGTTATCTCCCGATTACAACTGATAGCCACCTAGGTGAGTACATTCAATGGGCACATTGTGTTGTAGATCAAGAAGCAATCAATGATTTTTACAATAATTATAAAAAAAAATGTTTATCATTTTATGATAACGTTTCTTACTCAACATTTTTTGATAAAAAAAATAACGAAATGAATGAAAGAATAGTTCCTATTATTGAAGCAATAATAGAAGATAGTAATGTTGAGGAAGAAGCAGTAAATGTTCCAAATAAAAATTTTATAGAACATGTTCCTAATAACATAGTGGTTGAAGTTCCAGGCATATTAAATAAACATGGAGTTAGTGGAGTTCGTTTGGAAAATTATCCTTCGACTTTTGGCACTTTACTTAATAATCAAGCTGGAACGATTGAATTAACCACAGATGCTGTTTTAAATAAATCAAAACAAAGTGCTTATCTTGCACTTTTAGCAGATCCAGTAGTTGATAATTCCATTGAAGCACAAAAATTGCTAGATGCAATGATAGATCATCAAGATAAATACCTTGGTTATTTAAAATAATATTTGAGGATAGAGTGGCTGATATAAAAATAGATAAAATAAATAAATATTTTGGAAACGTACATGTTATCAAAGATGTTTCTCTTGAAATAAAAAGTCAGTCATTTACAGTTTTAGTTGGACCTAGCGGATGTGGTAAATCAACTATGCTTAGAATGATAGCTGGGCTTGAAGAAATAAATTCAGGAACAATTTCAATTGATGGCAAGGTGGTAAATAATCTTCCACCCAAAGAGCGTAATATAGCAATGGTATTTCAATCATATGCTTTGTACCCTCATATGACAGTTTTTGACAACATGGCTTTTGGATTAAAATTAGAAAAAAGATCTAATGATGAGATAAATGATAGAGTTCAAGAGGCTGCACGTATTCTTCAGATTCAAGATTACCTTAAAAGAAAACCAAAACAATTATCTGGTGGACAACGTCAAAGAGTTGCAATTGGTAGAGCAATTACTCGTAAACCTAAAGTTTTTCTTTTTGATGAACCGTTATCAAATCTTGATGCTGCTCTACGTGTACAAATGCGTGTTGAATTGGCAAAATTACACGATCAATTAAATGCTACTATGATTTATGTTACCCATGATCAAACTGAAGCAATGACTTTAGCTAATGATATAGTTGTATTAGATGAAGGTGTAGTTTCTCAAAAAGGATCGCCAATGGAATTATACAATAATCCTAAAAATCTCTTTGTAGGAGGTTTTATTGGATCTCCAAAAATGAATTTTATTAAAAGTAAAATATTAAGTAAAAGTTCTAATAAAACAGAAGTAGATATTCCAGATTTAGGAAAAATAAATATTCCAAAAACTTCCGAGTCTTCTTATGAAGGTGATTTTGTGCAAATAGGTATTAGACCTGAACACCTACTTGTGAACAAAGATGGAGATGCAAATTGGGAAAGCAAAGTTTTAGTAGTTGAAAAACTTGGTTCTGGTACTTTTTTATATCTTGAAAAAAATGGAGAAATGCTTGTTGTTCAAACTGATGGAGATTCAAAAATAAAAGTTGGTGATAATGTAAAAATTGGTTTTGATACAACTCGTTGCCATATTTTTGATAAATCTAATAAAGCATTCAAATAATAGAATTAGGATTTAGTAATGATAATAGTTTCTGGTGAAAATCTTATTGATGTTTTTCAAACTAAAAATAAAATAAATTATAAAATGCTTGTAGGTGGAGCTGGATTTAATACAGCTTTAGCCTTAGGTAGATTAAAATCTAGTATTTATTATCTATCAAATATTTCTAAAGATTATTTTGGCAACAATATATTTAAACAATTAAAAAAAAATAATATTAAAACTAATTTAGTAGATAGATCTGATTTTTTAACCGCTTTAGCATTAGTTAGTAATCAAAAAAAACCTAAATTTAGTTTTTACTCCACTAATTCAGCATTTAGATATACTTATAAAAAACAAGTATCTAAAAAATATTTGAAAAAAATTAATTTAGCATATTTTACTTGTTTATCTTTATATCTTGAGCCAGTAGCTTCTCAATCATTGAAATTAATGAAGGACTTAAAAGGAAAATCTATTATTTTCGTAGATCCAAATATAAGAAAAAAAATTATTTTAAATAAAAATAATTTTATAAATCTTTTTAAAAAATATATGAGATTTGCAAATATAATAAAACTATCTGATGAAGACCTAAAATATTTATCTAATAACAGAAATGAAAAAAAAACAATTTTAAAATGGATTAAATTCTATGATCTTTCTGGAGTAATTTTAACTAAAGGCAAAAATGGAGCAACTCTTTATACTAAGAATTTTTGTGTTAACGAAAAGGCGAGAAAAACAAAAATTGTAGATACAGTTGGTGCTGGTGATACATTTAGCGCAGGAATAATCTCTTATTTTGAAAGAAAAAAATTATTAAATCTTAAAAAAATTAATAATATTTCAATAAAAGATTGGTCCACAGCATTACGTTTTGCAAATAAAATAGCATCAATTAATTGTTCAAGAGCAGGCTGCAATCCTCCAAAGATTAATTTGGTATAAAATTACTCTCAATTAATTTTTTAAAAAAATAATATGATTTTTTTGGAGTTCTTTTTAAAGTTTTAAAATCCACATAAACAATTCCAAATCTTTTTTCATATCCCAAAGCCCATTCAAAATTATCTAAAAAAGACCAAGCAAAATAGCTCTTCACTTTAGCTCCATTATCAATTGCTCTTTTTACTGCACTAAGATATTTACGAAAATAATTAATTCTATCTGTGTCTTGAACTTCTCCGTTTGCATCAATTTTATCAGGATATGCACATCCATTTTCAGTTAAATAAATATCTGGATTTCCATAATGTGTTTTTAATTCCATTATTTGATTATAGTAAGCATCTGGCACAACTTCCCAGCCCATTAAAGTTAATTTCACATCTTTCTCTATCCCAAATGGCAATTCATCATTGAATGCTCCTCTTGCACCTAATAAATTATTTTTATCAGACTTAACTCTTATGTGTTGATAATGATTTAATCCTATAAAATCATTTTTTTGATATATTGTTTTCATATCATCTGTTCGAATATAATTATTAAGTTCTTGAAATAATTTTTCTGGATATTTTCCTAAATACATCGGATCAGCAAAAGATCTATTCCAATAAGTATCAAAAACTTTTGTTGCTTCTAAATCTTCTTTATTTGTAGATGAAGGAATACAAGGAGCCATATTAAGTGTACATCCTACTTTAATATTTGATGAGGCAGATCTAATTGCCTGTACAGATTGTCCATGTGAAAGATTTATATGATGTATGGCGGGTAAATATTTATTTTTATCTTTATATCCCGGTGCCATGTATCCATCTAAATAACCATGAATCGAAAATACTGCTGGCTCATTAAATGTTATAAAATATTCACATCTATCGCTAAACTTTTTGGCAATTACTTCTGAATAATCTGCAAATATTTTAGTTATATCCCTATTGGCCCAACCACCTTTATCTTGAAGCGCTTGAGGCAAGTCCCAATGATAAAGTGTTATGAAAGGTTTTATGTTATTAGCAAGCAATTCATCAATTAATTTTGAATAAAAATCTATTCCTTTTTGATTTACTTTACCTTTTCCATTTGGAAATATTCTAGTCCAAGCAATTGAAAATCTATATGCATTTAATTTTATATCATTCATCAGAGATATATCTTCTTTATATCTGTGATAATGATCTGTAGCTACATCTCCATTTTCATTATTTTTAATTTTACCCGGTGTATGAGAAAATGTATCCCATATACTTTTTCCTTTTCCATCTTCATTTGCCGCTCCTTCAATTTGATAACTTGCTGTGGCAGTACCCCATAAAAAATCCTTTGGAAAAATTTCAGCCATTAATTTATAGATTTAATTATTTATTTGAAAAACCATATTTTCGAAGTCTAAAGTAAAAAAACGAAAAATTAAATTAATTAATCAAAATAACTTTCATGAATATTACAGTTCTAAAACTGGTCTCCCTTTTGGAGCTAATAACTTTTCATGGTCTGCAGCACTTTATTTAGATTTAATGTTGAGTAAAAATTAGATTAGGTTTGATAGGGGTAGTAATGGGGGGTATATTGGTTAATTTAAACCCCTATCAAATTTTGTTACTTAGCTTTTAAAAAGATTGAGAGCTTTAATAAGCAGCTCCTCAGATTTTGCATGGTCACCTTCTTCATGTGCTTTTTTACCAGCATCTCTTAACTCCATAACTTGTTGCATTTTTTCATCTACTTTTCCAACTAGCTTTAGGCAAGATCCAGCAAAAGCAGAACTTGAGAATAGTACCAATGTAATTGTAATTAATAATTTTTTCATATTTTTCCTCTCATAATCATTTTAATAATATTAATAAAATAATTTTAAGATAATTTTTTGTCACAGTACATATGTGTCAACTTGTTACACTAGTTTGAGTTGATAAAAATATTTTAATAACCATATGATATTTATGGATTACGCAACTAAACATTTAATATGAACACTTTAAAAAGTCTTACCATTCTAATTACTTTGTTATTTTTTACATCTAGCTCGTTTGCAGCAGATGAAACTATTGAAATGTTAAATAAACTAGGAAAGGAATCTATGGTTTATTCTAAAAAAATTGTAAGAATAGATGTTGGAGACACTGTTTTTTGGAAGTCAACAGATCCAGGGCACAATGTTGAGTTTATTAAAGGTGGAGTGCCATCAGGTGTAGAAAAATTTAAAACAAAGTTCAGCAAGGATGCTGAATATACTTTTACGGTTCCAGGAATATATGCTTATTGGTGTACACCGCATAAGAGCATGGGCATGATTGGATTTGTAGTTGTTGGAAATGATAAATCTAATTTAGAAGATATTAAAAAAATTAAATATTATTCTAGATCAAAAAAAATAGCACCAGAATTAATTAATTCTCTGTAAATAATCTAATTTGAAAAACCGTATTTTCTAAGTCTTACATCACCAGTTCGTGCGTGGGCTTCCATTCCTTCATATCTAGAAATTCTTGCAGCTGCAGC
>LULN01000054.1_pt1 | contig 21387 bp, 23 predicted proteins | sample 728131 | NCBI WGS metagenome assembly LULN01 (sample SAMN03860288, study PRJNA289734) | marine metagenome | biome: seawater column; feature: ocean; material: water; isolation source: Red Sea water column Station 149 - depth 100m | place: Saudi Arabia: Red Sea | collected 2011-10-15 | depth 100 m
GGGCAGATCTCGATGCCGCCGACGGCGTCGACGAGGTCGACGAACCCGCCGATCCCGATCTCGACGTAGTGGTCCACGCGGATGCCGGTGTTGAGCTCGATGGTCTCGGTCAGCAGCTTGGGGCCGCCGAACGCGTAGGCGGCGTTGATCTTGCTGGTGCCGTAGCCGGGCACCTCGACGAGCGAGTCGCGCGGGATCGACATCAGCAGGTTCGGGCCGGACCCGGTGTGCAGCATCATGATCGTGTCGGTGCGCTGCCCGGACGCGTTGCCCGTGCCGAGCTCCTTGCGCTCCTCGGGCGACAGGCCGGCGCGGGAGTCGCTGCCGACCATGAGGTACGTCGTGCCCGGCTGCTCGGCGGGGCGCTCGCCCTTGGGCTCGAAACCGGACTCGGAGATCTTCGTCCAGGCGTGGAAGGGCGTGTAGACGAGGAAGATCAGCCACAGGACCAGCAGCAGGAACACGTAGCGGAGCCGGAACCGCGGTCGCCTGCGTGGTCCGCGTCCCGACGGGCCCGACGGGGGAGTCGGGGCGAGCGGTGGGGCCGGCTGGGGGGTCGGCTGGGGTGCCGGCTGCTGCCGTGGCGGGGGCTGCTGGCGCGGGCTGCCGGAGGTCCCGCGCGGCTGCACCGGGACGGCCCTGCTTGCCGTACAGCCAGTCGTAGGGCGGCTTCTCGCCATCGCCGCCGGTGGGGGGACGCTCCGTCATGGCGGGGACGCTACCGTGCGTGCCTGTGGCCTCCCTCGAACCGCGGTCCCCGGCCTTCGCGCGGGTCTCCCTGGCGGTGATGACGCACTCGCCGCAGGCCAACCTGCTCGGCAACGTGCACGGTGGGGAGATCGTCAAGCTCGCCGACTCGACCGCCGGCGCGGTGGCCCAGCGACACAGCGGCGGCCCGGCCGTCACCGCCGCCCTCGACGAGATGGTCTTCCTCGCCCCGGTCCACGTCGGCGACATCGTGCGCACGCTGGGCCAGGTGAACTGGGCCGGGCGCTCCTCGATGGAGATCGGGGTGCGCGTCGAGGCCCAGCCCTGGAACGACCCGAGCGCGGACGGGCTGCACGTGGCGTCGGCGTACTTCGTCTTCGTCGCCATCGACGAGGAGGGCCGCTCGCGCGAGGTCCCACCCCTGGTGCCGGAGACGCCCGACGACCTGCGGCGGCACCGCGAGGCGGAGATCCGTCGCGCGCACCGACTGGCCCGCAAGTCCGAGATCGAGGCGGGTCGGCGCGCCTAAGGAGTGTGGCGCCTGTGACTGGTGATACTGCTGGGCATGCCCGCCCCTTCCCCCGGGTCGCCCGTCCAGGCAGCGCGCACCTCGGTCGCCGAGCGTGCCGCGCGGATCCGGTTCCGTCGCGCCCTCTCGCTGATGGTGATGACCCTGGTCGTGCCCGGCTCGGCGCAGCTGGCGGCCGGGGGCAACCGTCGCGTCGGCCTGGTCGCGCTGCGGACCTGGGTGGGGATGTGGCTGCTGGTCGTCGTGGGAGCGGTGGCGGTGGCCTTCGACCACGGGCTCGCCCTCACCCTCGGCTCGACCCCGTGGTTCCTCCTGCTGCTGCGCCTGGCACTCCTGGTCGGCGCGGTCGGCTGGGCGTTCCCGTTCATGGACGCCTGGCGCCTGGGTCAGCCGCTGACCCTCGGCCTGGCCCACCGTCGAGCCGCCGTCGGCGTCAACGGTGTGCTGTGCCTCTCGGTCGCCGGCGCGCTGCTCTTCGGTGCGCACGTCGTCGGCGTCCAGCGCGACCTGATGCTCACCATGTTCGGCTCCGGCCAGGTCACCGACGCCCACCACGGCCGCTTCAACGTCCTGCTGCTCGGCGGTGACTCCGGCGCCGGACGCTGGGGCCTGCGCCCGGACTCCCTGACCGTCGCCTCCATCGACGAGGACACCGGCCGCACCGTGCTCGTCTCGCTGCCGCGCAACATGCAGAACTTCCCCTTCGCCGAGGGGTCGGTGATGGCCGAGCAGTTCCCCGACGGCTTCGACGCCGACTACCTCAACGGCGTCAGCACCTGGGCGCAGGACAACACCGAGCTCTTCGAGGGCAGCGAGGACCCGGGCGTCGACGCGACCATCTCCGCGGTCGAGGGCATCACCGGCCTGCAGATCAACTACTGGGCGATGGTCAACCTCCAGGGCTTCAAGGACCTCGTCGACGCCGTCGGCGGCATCGAGATCTGCCCGAAGATGGCGATGAAGGACCCGCAGGCCAACCTGGACGTCAAGAAGGGCTGCCAGGAGGCCGACGGCAAGACCGCCCTCGGCTACGCCCGGTCCCGCAAGCTCTACACCGGGCTCGGTGACATCCAGCGTGCCCAGGCCCAGCGCGAGGTCGTCTCCGCCGTCGGCGCGGAGGTGCTCTCGCCGTGGTCGGTGCTCAACCCGCTGCGCTACTGGAACCTCAACATGGCCGCCACCCGCACCGTGGAGTTCGGCAAGGGCATGTCCCCGGTCCGGGCCGGCCTCTGGGCGATGGCGATGACGCAGGTCAACGGGGAGAACGGCCTGACGTGCGGGGTGCCGATCAGTGACCTGTCGGTGCGCTGGGACTCCGAGCGCGCGCCGCGGATGTTCCAGGCGATCATCGACGACGACACGGACCGCATCGGCAAGCAGCTGTGCTCTCCGTCAGGATTGGCCTCATGACGCAGACGCCCGAGAGGACCTACGAGACCCTCGACTGGCAGGTCGACGCCGACGGCGTCGCCACCTTGACCCTCACCGTGCGCCCCACCCCCGAGGAGTTCCGGGCCGCCTACGACGAGCCGCCGTACGACGAGGGCGTCCGTGACACCGGCGGCAAGGTCACGCTCGCGATCCACGCCCTGCCCAAGCCGGTCATCGCCGCCATCAACGGCCCGGCCGTGGGCATCGGCGCGACCATGACCCTGGCGATGGACCTGCGCCTGGCCTCGACCAAGGCCCGCATCGGCTTCGTCTTCGGTCGGCTCGGGATCGTGCCCGAGGCCTGCTCGACGTGGTTCCTGCCCCGGTTGGTCGGTCCGCAGCGCGCCCTGGAGTGGATCTACTCCGCGGAGATCCTCACCGCCGAGCAGGCCCTCGAGGGCGGGCTGCTGCGCTCGGTGCACGAACCCGACGACCTGCTCCCGACCGCGCTGGAGCTGGCTCGCTCCTTCGTCAAGGACCGCTCGCCGATGGCGCTGGCCCTGGCCAAGCAGATGGTCTACCGCAACGGTGCCGCGGCGCACCCGTTGGAGGCGCACCTCTCGGACTCGCTGGCGATGTACTGGACGTCGATGGGCGACGGCAAGGAGGGCGTGGCCGCCTTCCTGGACAAGCGGGCCCCCGAGTTCACCCGCAAGGCGTCGCAGGCTCCGCGGATCTACCCGACCTGACGGGTCGCGCCGGCCTCGACCGGCTCCTCGAGCGCCTCGCGCAGGCGCGCGAGGATGCCGGCGAGGAGGCGCGACACCTGCTCCTGGGAGACCCCGACGGCGTCACCGATCTCGGACTGGGTGCGGTTGTCGAAGAACCGCATGCCCACGATCGTGCGCTCCCTCTCCCCCAACCCGACCAGGAGCGGGAGGACGGCCAACCGTGCCTCGGTGGAGGCGAACGCCGGGTCCACGTCGCCGAGCCGCGCCACCGGCGACTCCTCGGTGGTGGGACGGGGCGCGTCCAGCGAGACCGGCGCGTAGCAACCTTCCGCCGACAGCGCGTCGCGGACCAGCGGCACCGACAGCCCCAGGTGGGCGGCGATCTCAGCGACGTCGGGTTGTCGGCCCAGACGCTGCGACAGCTCGGCCTCGGCCGAGACGACCGCGGCCTGGGTCTCCTGCACCGAGCGCGGCGGACGGACCGTCCAGCCGGCGTCGCGGAAGTGTCGCCGCAGCTCCCCGCGCAGGGTCGGGACGGCGAAGCTGAGGAAGTCGTCGCCCAGCGTCGGGTCGAAGGCCCGGACGGCCTTCACGAGCCCGAGGCTCGCGACCTGGTCGAGGTCGTCGTCGGCGATGCCGGACGGCCGGGAGGGCGATTCCCGCGACTGCGGGTGCGACGGTGGGTCAGCCGGCGGCGCGCGCCGCGCCCTGCTCCGAGGAGGCACCGCTGGTGGAGAGCTCACCGCTCTTGTCCTCCAGGTGCGCGCGGATGAACCAGTGGAACAGCTCGAGCTTGTCGGTCTGACCGATGAACATGTCCTCGGTGACGGGGTCGAGCTCGCCGAGCTCCGCGATCGCCTCGCGGTAGCTGGTGATCACGCCCTGGTAGACGACGTCGAGGGCACCGAGGTGCTCCTGGGTGGTCGCACGCCCGATGGAGTACTCGTCCCACGAGCGGTTCTCGACGATCGCGGCGGGGGTGCCGACCGGCGAGCCACCGAGGGTCGCGATCCGCTCGGCGAGGTCGTCGGCGAAGCCGCGGACCTCCTCCACCTGCGGATCGAGCATCTCGTGGACGGCGATGAAGTGCGGGCCGACGACGTTCCAGTGCACGTGCTTGAGCGTCAGGTGCAGGTCGTTGGCGGCGTACAGGCGGTCCTGGAGCAGCTCGACGACGCGCACGGCGTCCTTCTCGTCCAGACCGGGGGTCGTGTACTTCAGGTTGATAGCCATGTCCTCGAAGTTACCCACGGCCACGGGGGGTCATACCCCCCTTCCGGGGAGGGGGCCGGTGCCGCCTGGGGGGACGGTTGGGGACGCGGCACCGGCCTCCCCGAGTTGGCGGAGGACCGCAACACATCGGGTCCGTACCCGGCCACCACCGCCCGATGCGCGGGCAGGGCGGTGGTCCAGACCGAAGGCCCTCAGCGGCCCCCGCTGGGTCCCCGCACGAGTCGCTCGGTGCCGCGCGCGGCGAGCGCGACCAGGCCCTCCAGCGGCCCGCGGCGACCGAGCAGCGCCACGACCGCACCGGCGACCACGACCACGCCGACCTGGACCACGGTCCCCTGGCGCCCCTCCGCCGGCGGGAGGAGGTCCGAGGTCATCAGGACGTGCAGGGTGTAGAGCGTCAGCGTCATGGCCCCGGCGCCGGTGAGGACGGTGACGAGGTGACGGGCGGGTCCGTCGAGGGCACGCAGCGCCCACACGAGCAGTGCTACCACCGCGAGGGCGGCACCACCGGTGCGGAGCAGGTCGAAGGTGGTGCTGGAGTGCGGGGCCGAGACCAGCAGCCACTGCCACGCGCCGTCGACCGGGGTCTGACCGTAGAGGCCGGTGTCGATGAGGCGGTGCAGGCGCTCGAGCGCCTCCTCGTCGTCACGACCGACCAGCAGCCACAGGTCCCGGTCGAGCCGGCGGACCGTGCCCTCGCGCGCCAGCAACCGGTCCGAGACCAGCTCGGCCGCTGCGGCGACCAGGGCCGCCGCCACGGCGACCAGGCCGAGGACCCGCCCCGGCACCCGACGCAGGTCCAGCCGGCCCAGCGCCATCCCGGCCAGCAGGTAGGCGCTCCACACCAGCACGGGGTAGTAGCCGGTGAACAGCACCTCGGAGGCCAGTCGGCCCGGCTCCTCGAGCCCCTCGATCGAGGGGCTGTCGTAGCCGCGCGGCGGCAGCCCGGGACGCACCCACCACAGCAGCACGGGCGTGACCAGGGTCGCGAGGAGGCAGAGCACCGCCAGCAGCCGGGCGCTGCACCCGACGAGCAGCACGCCGATGGCCAGCAGCACGGCGTAGTTGACCAGGATCACCGCCACGCCGGAGTCGACCCCACCGAGGACCAGGCCCAGGAGCCCCACGCCCAGGGCCCGCACCAGGAGGCCGGCGCTGCGGGCCACGCGCGCCTCACCGCGCAGCGGTCGGGGGCCGCCGGTCATCAGGGACAGGCTGACCCCCGCCAGCAGCGCGAAGAGTGCGGAGGCGCGTCCGGAGAGCACCTCGGCCACCCACGTGGGGTCACCGGAGTCACTGCGGGTGGCCAGCAGGTGGGTGGCCATCATCCCCAGCAGGGCCAGGAACCGGGCCGCGTCGAGGCCGACCAGCCGCCCCTGCGCCCGCGCGCCCGTCGTGCCCACCGGGAGGGACGTCCGGGCTAGAAGCCGAGCCGGCGCTCGGGCTGGGCCTCACGCCGCACGACCTCGCCCTTGGCGTGGGCGCTGTCGCGCAGCGAGGCCTGGAAGGCGACCATCCGCTCGCGCAGCCCGGGGTCGGAGGCGGCCAGGATCCGGACGGCCAGCAGGCCGGCGTTGCGGGCGTTGCCGACCGCGACCGTGGCGACCGGGACGCCGGCGGGCATCTGGACGATCGAGAGCAGCGAGTCCATGCCGTCGAGGTACTTCAGCGAGACCGGCACCCCGATGACCGGCAGCGGCGTGACGGCGGCGAGCATGCCCGGCAGGTGGGCTGCTCCCCCGGCGCCGGCGATGATGACCGACAGTCCCCGCTCGGCGGCCTGCTCGCCGTAGGCCAGCATCTCGTGGGGCATCCGGTGCGCCGAGACGACGTCGGCCTCGATCTCCACGTCGAACTCCCGGCACGCCTCGGCCGCGGCCTGCATGACCGGCCAGTCCGAGTCGGACCCCATGACGATGCCGACCCGGGCGCCGCTCCCCGTGCCGGTGACCTGCTCGCTCATCTCACTCGCTCTCGTTGCCGAGGTCACCGCGGAACCAGGCCGCGGCGTGCCGCGCCCGCTCCAGGCAGTCCTCGAGGTCGTCGCCGTAGGCGTTGACGTGGCCGACCTTGCGGCCCGGACGCATCTGCTTGCCGTAGAGGTGGACCCGCAGGTGAGGATCGCGGGCCAGGGCGTGCGGGTAGCCGTCGTAGAGCCGCCCCACCTCGGGGTCGGGCCCGCCGAGGATGTTGACCATGACCGTCCATCGCTCGCGCGGGGCGGGCGAGCCCAGCGGCAGGTCCATGACGGCGCGCAGGTGGTTCTCGAACTGGGAGGTGACCGCACCGTCCTGCGTCCAGTGGCCGGTGTTGTGCGGGCGCATCGCCAACTCGTTGACCAGGATGCGCCCGTCGGTGGTCTCGAAGAGCTCGACGGCCAGGATGCCGGTCACGCCCAGCTCGCCGGCCAGGCGCAGGGCGATCTCCTGCGCGCGGCCCGCGAGCTCCTCGGAGAGGTCGGGCGCCGGTGCGACGACCTCGTGGCAGATCCCGTCGAGCTGGGTGGAGGCGACGACGGGGTACGCCGCGGCCTGGCCGCTCGGCGAGCGCGCGACGAGTGCGGAGAGCTCGCGCCGGAAGTCGACGAGCTCCTCGGCGAGCACCTGGACACACGCCGCCTCGGCCGCCGAGAAGGCCTCCGCGCAGTCGGCCGCCTCGCGCACGACCCACACGCCCTTGCCGTCGTAGCCGCCGCGGGTGGTCTTCAGGACGCAGGGGAACCCGAAGGCGACCACCTCGTCGACGTCTGCCACGACGGCGTTGCGCGGGCAGGGCACGTCCAGCTCGGCCAGGCGGCGGCGCATCACGGCCTTGTCCTGGGCGTGGACGAGCGCGTCGGGGCCGGGACGGACGGCCACGCCGTCGGCCTCCAGGGCGTGCAGGTGCTCGGTCGGCACGTGCTCGTGGTCGAAGGTCACGACCGGACAGCCGTCGGTGACCCGACGCAGCGTCGGCAGGTCGCGGTAGTCGCCGACGAGCTGGTCGACGACGACCTGGGCGGCGGAGACGCCCTCGGCCTCGGCGAGCAGGCGCAACGGCAGGCCGAGCGCGATGGCCGGCTGGGCCATCATCCGGGCGAGCTGACCGCCCCCGATGACGGCGAGGGTGGGCGCGTGGGACTCAGGCACCGGGTCAGCCTAGGGCCGCTCCCGTGGTGGTGGCGTCGCGGGGTCAGGCGGCCGGCGAGGACTTCTCGAAGCGCAGGCCCTTGCCACGGATCGTGGTGATCAGGTGCGGGTGGCGCGAGTCGTCGCCCAGCTTGCGTCGGACCCAGCCGAGGTGGACGTCGATGGTCTTCGAGGAGGTCCAGAACGACGTGTGCCACACGTCGCGCATCAGCTCCTCGCGGGTGACGATGTCCCCGGCGCGGCTGATGAGGGCGTGAACGAGGTCGAACTCCTTGCGGGAGAGCGTGATCTCCTCTCCTGCGCGCCAGGCGCGGCGGGTGGTGGGATCGATGCTGATTTCCTGGACCTTGATCACCCGCACATCGTAAAAAGCAAAATGATTCCCCGGTAGGGGTTTGGCCCGACATGACAGTGACCTCTTCCTGCCAAGAGTCGGCCCCTAGGCCGCCTCCGTGGCCCTCCGCGGGCAGCATCGGGCCAGGTGGGACGGGGATCAGGGCCCGTCGGCCGCGTGGGGATGTCGGGATTGACGCGATCGCATGACTCGACTTGACAGACTCATCTGTCAGTTCCGTCCCCATCCCCCCGGGCGGTCCAGACCTCCGGTCGTCCGAGGCGTCAGTGCCGACGTACGGCGACGGGCTCGACGATCCCGAAGCCGCGGACCGGCCGCGCGGCCATCCGCCGGGTCTCGAACTGGTCGGCCGGCAGCCGTGCCGCGGTGCCGGAGTCGATGATGATGCGGTTGCGGCGCGCGACGTTGGTCAGCCGCGCGGCCATGTTGACCGGCGGGCCGAAGACGTCCCCGAGCCGCATGACGACCGAGCCGCTGGCCAGGCCGACGCGCACGTCCGGCATCCGCGGGTCGCGACCGATGACCTGGATGATCCCCTCGGCGGTGTCGTAGGCGCGGACGGTGTCGTCGTTCACGAAGAGCACCGAGTCGCCGATGCTCTTGATCACCCGCCCCCGCTGGCTGGCAACGACGTCGGCACAGCGCATCTCGAAGAGCTCGACGAGGTCGCCGATGCGGTCCTCGGTGAGGGTGTTGGACAGGGCGGTGAACCCGACGATGTCGGCGAAGCCCACGGTGAGGTCGGTGACGTGCAGGTCCTCGTCGTCCTGGTCGGCCAGGGCCTCGATCCGGCCCGCCGCCGCGGCGAGGTGACGGCGCCAGGCGTAGATCAGCAGCTCCTCGAAGGGCCGCGAGAACTGCTCGACCAGCGCCACGGCCGTGTCGATGCGTGTGCGTCCGGAGCCCTCCGCCGTCATCTCCTCGACCCGCTGGGTCAGCGAGGAGATCTCCCAGTCGGCCAGGCGCGCCATCGTCTGGCCCAGCGCCCGGGTGAGGTTGACGGCCAGGTCCATGTCGAGCAGGCCGGCCTCCATGACCCCGGCGAGCAGTCGCATCGCATCGGCGTCGGCGGCCAGGAACGCGGGGGTGTCGTCGGGGTACTCCGGGAACCCCAGCGCCCGCCAGAGCCGGCGCGCCTGCTCGCCGGTGACGCCGGCGGCGTCGGCGAGCTCCGGGGCGGTCAGCTCGGGCAGCCCACCCAGGATCGCCTGCTCGAGGTCGCCGGGCTGGGGGCCGGTCACGGGGCCGGTCACGGGGCCGGTCACGGGGCCGCTCGTGGGAGCACCCCCCGAGCCGGGCTCGGGGTCAGGCGCCCTCGTCATGACGACCACCCCGGGAGTGCAGAGCGTGCAGCAGGTCGTTGAGCCGGGCCTGGGCCTCGCGCACCCGCGGGATGTCGGGGAGCGCGACCGCGCCGTCCGGGCTCGCGTCACCGATCACGAGGGTGCCGCACCCCAGGAGACGGTCGCTGAGGTGCCGCTCGACCTGCACGTCGCTGATGCGGGACAGGGGGATGTCGTGGCCGCGGCGGGTCAGCACGCCGGTCCGCGTGATGATGCGGCGGTCGGTGATCGTGTAGTGCCCCACCAGCCAGGTCAGCAGCGGCCACACGAACAGCCACAGCACTCCCAGCGCGACCGCGCCCCAGACGATCCACGCCAGCAGCCGCTGGTCGCCGTCGACGCGGGTCTCCACGAACGTCCCCACCGCGAGCAGCAGCACGAGCGCGAGGACCGGCAGCAGCAGCGCCTTGGGGTGGGTGCGCGTGGAGACGACGACCCGCTCCCCCTCGCTCAGCAGCGTGCGTGAGATGGCCACGTCCCGATCATGTCACCTCCGGCCGTCGGCGCGCCCTCAGGCGGGTCGGACGTGGACGACGTCGCCCGCTCCCACGGGCACCTCGGGCCCGGCGGCCGGGGCCACGACCAGGCGGCCGTGCTCGTCGATCGAGGTGGCCCGCCCGACCAGTCGGCTGCCGTCAGGGAGGGAGACCTCGACGTCGCGCCCGACGGTGCCGCAGACCCGGGTGTAGGACTCGCGCAGCCGTGCGACGGATCCGTCCTCGACGCCGGCCTGCCAGGCGCCGTAGGACTCCAGCAGGGTGTCGACCAGCGAGGCGAGCAGGACGGTGCGGTCGGGCACGGGGTGCCCGAGGCCCTCGGACTCGACCAGCAGGGAGGTCGCCGTGGGCACCGGGAGCTCCTCCGCGGCCACCAGCACGTTGAGGCCGATGCCCACCACGGCAGCCGGGCCCTCGGGGGTCTCGACGCGCTCCACGAGGATCCCGGCCACCTTGCGGTCACCGATGAGGACGTCGTTGGGCCACTTGAGGACGGCGCCGAAGCCCGCACCGGCCAGGGCCTTGGCCACGGCGTACCCCGTCAGCAGCGGCAACCACGGCCAGGTGGCCGACGGGACCTCGGGGCGCAGGAGCGTGGAGAAGGTGAGGGCGCTGCCCGCGGGGGTCTCCCACGTGCGGTCCAGGCGCCCGCGGCCGGCGGTCTGGTGCTCGGTGGCCACCACCAGGCCCTCGGGCGCCCCCTCGCGGGCCCGCTCGGCCAGGACGGCGTTGGTCGACGGCGTGTGCGGGAGCACCTCCACGCCCAGGGACGCGAGGCGGCCGGGGTCGAGGGGGTTGTCGACAGGTGGGCGCTGGTCCGAGGCGTCGGTCACGGGCACTAGATTGGCGTACGACGCACCGACGGACCAGAGGAGAGTCGCACCTGTGAGCGCAGCGCCGGACCAGAGCCCCGAGGCCGAGGGCCTCGACATCCACACCACGGCCGGCAAGCTGGCCGACCTGGACCGTCGCCTCGACGAGGCCGTGCACGCCGGGTCGGCCAAGGCCGTCGAGAAGCAGCACGCCAAGGGCCGCAAGACCGCCCGCGAGCGCATCGAGATGCTCTTCGACGAGGGCTCCTTCGTCGAGCTCGACGAGCTGGCCCGCCACCGCTCGACCGCCTTCGGCCTGGAGCAGACCCGCCCCTACGGCGACGGCGTCGTGACCGGCTACGGCACCATCGACGGCCGCCAGGTCTGCGTGTTCTCCCAGGACTTCACCGTCTTCGGCGGCTCGCTGGGCGAGGTCTACGGCGAGAAGATCGTCAAGGTCATGGACCTGGCCATCAAGACCGGCTGCCCGATCATCGGCATCAACGAGGGCGCCGGCGCCCGCATCCAGGAGGGTGTGGTCTCCCTCGGTCTCTACGGCGAGATCTTCCGCCGCAACGTGCACGCCTCGGGCGTGATCCCGCAGATCTCTATGATCATGGGCAACTGCGCCGGCGGGCACGTCTACTCCCCCGCCGTCACCGACTTCACCGTGATGGTCGACCAGACCTCGGCGATGTTCATCACCGGCCCCGACGTCATCAAGACCGTCACCGGCGAGGACGTCTCCATGGAGGAGCTCGGCGGCGCGCGGACCCACAACACCCGCTCCGGCAACGCGCACTACATGGGGTCCGACGAGGAGGACGCCATCGAGTACGTCAAGGCGCTGCTGTCCTACCTGCCCCAGAACAACCTCGACGAGCTCCCGACCTTCCCCGAGGACCCGGTCATGGAGATCACCGACGAGGACCGGGCGCTGGACACGATCATCCCCGACGGGGCCAACCAGCCCTACGACATGCACGACGTCATCGGCTCGATCGTCGACGACGGCGAGTTCCTCGAGGTCCAGGAGCTCTTCGCGCCCAACCTGATCATCGGCTACGGCCGGGTCGAGGGCTCGCCGGTCGGTGTCGTGGCCAACCAGCCGATGCAGTTCGCCGGGACCCTCGACATCGACGCCTCGGAGAAGGCCGCGCGCTTCGTGCGGTTCTGCGACGCCTTCAACATCCCGGTCCTGACCCTCGTCGACGTGCCCGGCTTCCTGCCCGGCACCGACCAGGAGTGGAACGGCATCATCCGACGCGGCGCCAAGCTGATCTACGCCTACTCCGAGGCCACCGTCCCGCTGGTCACCGTCATCACCCGCAAGGCCTACGGCGGCGCCTACGACGTGATGGGCTCCAAGCACCTCGGCGCCGACATCAACGTCGCCTGGCCCACCGCCCAGATCGCGGTCATGGGCGCGCAGGGCGCGGCCAACATCGTGCACCGCAAGACCCTGGCGGCGATCGAGGCCGAAGGCGGGGACGTCGAGGCCAAGCGGGCCGAGCTGATCGACGAGTACGAGACCACCCTGGCCAACCCCTACATCGCGGCCGAGCGCGGTTACATCGACGCCGTCATCCAGCCCCACGAGACCCGCGTCGAGGTCATCCGCGCGCTGCGCCTGCTGAAGACCAAGCGCGCGAGCCTGCCGGCCAAGAAGCACGGGAACATCCCGCTGTGAGCGAGGACCAGAAGCCGCTGCTGCGGGTGGTCAACCCCGACGCGACGCCGGAGGAGGTCGCCGCCGTCGTGGCGGTGCTCTCCGCCCTCGGCGGCGGTGCTCCCGCGCCGGCGCCGCCGCGCTCGCAGTGGGCCTCGCCGCACCGCCAGGTCCGGCGCACCCTGCCGCACGGGGCAGGTGCGTGGCGCGCAAGTGGCCTCCCTCACTGAGAGGTTCCACTAGCATTCGTCCACAGGAAGTCCTGAGGAGATCTTGAGCCTCCACAGGGCGCGGTCTTGAGGTCGACTCCCCAGACTCGTGGTGAGGCGCCGACAGGGCGCCAGCCATGGGAGAGACGAATGAGCGACGACACCCGGCTCGACAGCCGGCCGCAGACGTGGGCGCCCCCCGCGCCCTCCTCGGCCGTGCCCGACTACGTGCGCCGGTCCGACCCAGGGATGGAGGCCTACGCCGACGACTTCATGGACGGCCTGGACTCCATCCCGACCTACCGTCCCACCGTCGGCTGCATCATCCCCGCCTACAACGAGGCCGAGACGATCGCCGGCGTGCTGGACTCGCTGCTCCAGCAGACCCGGCTGCCCGACGTCATCCACCTGATCGTCAACAACACCTCCGACGAGTCGGTCGAGATCGCCAGCCACTACGCCGGTCCGCACACGCGGATGACCCCCAGCGGCGAGCAGCACACGACGATCTACGTCCACGACATCGGCAAGAACCCCGACAAGAAGGTCGGGGCGCTGAACTACGGCTACTCCCTGGTCGAGCACATGGACTACCTGCTCGGCGTCGACGGCGACACCACGCCCGAGCCGGACGCGATCCAGCACCTGGTCGACGAGATCGCCAGCGACGACCGGATCGGCGGCATCTCCGCGATCTACTCCATCGACGACAGCGCGCTGAACAGCTGGATGGAGAAGTTCCTGATCGCCGGGCAGCGCGCCCAGTTCTCGGCGTTCAACATGCAGAACCTCCTCAAGGGCCGCAACATGGCGGTGCTCGGCGGGCAGTTCTCCATCTTCTCCACGCAGGCGCTGCGCGACGTGATGCGCGACAGCCACCAGCGCACCCCCTGGGTCAGCGACTCCGAGGTCGAGGACTCGCTGCTGTCGCTGCAGATCAAGTCCGCGGGCTACCTCACCAAGATCTCCGCCCGGGCCCGCGCCCACGTGGGCGGCATGAACACCCTGCGCTCCCTGGACGCCCAGCAGGTGAAGTGGAACTTCGGCGCCATCGACCTGATGTGGCCCGGCCAGCGCGGCGACACCCGCGGGCAACCGTTCCACCCGAACCTGCGGCTGCGCTGGTTCGAGCACCTCTCGATGGTGCAGAACATGACCACCCGGTTCCTGTTCATGGTGCTGCTGGCGTGGTCGCTGCTCTTCGACGCCTTCGTGTTCAGCCCGCTGTGGCTGATCCCACCGCTGGCCGCGGTGTGGCTGAACTTCCGGGTGGCGCACTCGATGGAGTTCCGCAACAAGCGCGACTACCTCTTCGTGCTGCTGATCTTCCCGGCCGAGCTCTACATGTTCACGCGGATGGGGCACTTCGTCCGCGCGTGGTGGAAGTTCTTCACCAACCAGCAGTCCGACAACTGGGCCGCGCAGGCCAAGGCCGAGCGCGGCAAGGGTTCGGCCTGGATGTACCCCTTCGCCATCGCCGGCGCGATCTACGCCGTCCTGGTGGCCGGCTGGGAGTTCGGGCCGTGGAGCGTCGACCTCAAGTCCGACGTCCTCTACGTGGGGTGGCGCGTGCTCGGGGTGCTCACGATCCTGCAGACTGCCTGGATGATCATCAAGGCCAGCAAGCGCTACAAGGGGTACAAGGCATGAGTCACCGCTCCGCGCGCGGCCGGTCGTTCTCCGTCGACGACTGGGCGCCGCCCTGGTCCTTCGTCGAAACGCTGCTGCGCCGCGACTCCTGCGTGAAGGTCGCCCCCGGCATCCCGCACGACCTGGTGCCGGCCGGCGTGGAGGCCGAGTGGGTCAGCGACCACGGCGAGGTCAAGGAGGCCGCTCTGTGGTCGGGCTCGCTGGCCACCACCGCGCGCCGCGCCACCGTGATCGGCCGCGGCGGGCTCGCCACGCTCACCGACGAGGACCCGGTGGCCGACGAGGTCCGCGCGGTCGGTGACTTCCTCTACGAGCCCGACGGTGCGGTCATCCGCGCCGGGCTGGTCACGGCAGTCGCCGCCGGCGTCGGCGGCGGGCTGGTCGACCCGCACATCGCCTACGTCACCAGCGACCGGGCCTTCCGCTCGCCCTTCGCGCGCGGCTACCGCGTGGTCGAGGAGCTGCCCTACCGCGAGAAGCAGCTGAAGGCCGCGCTGCGCGAGCGCGGCGTGGGCCGGCTGACGATCAAGAAGCGGGGCGTCGACGTCGTACCCGAGGTGCTGCGCAAGCGGCTCTCGCTCTCCGGGGACGCCGAGGCGACCCTGGTGATGACCAGGGTCGCCGGGAGCGGCACCGCGCTGCTGGTGCAGCCGCTGTAGCGCCGCGTGCAACAACGACGTTCTGCAGGTCGACCTCGGCGTGTCGCCTGCAGAACGTCGTGATGCGGACTCAGGCGTTGGCGGGCACCGCGGCCGGGGTGTCGGTGCGGGCCTTGACCTCCTCGCGGTGGCCGTGGCGCAGCCCGAGCAGCGCGAGGACCAGCAGGACGGCGGCACCGGCGAAGGCGGCGATCGCGGCGTACCCCGCGATCATGCCGATGGTCGCGAAGGCGTACCCGTAGAGCAGCAGCCCGCGCAGGGTGTTGCCCATGAACAGCGACTGGCGCAGCCCGGCGAGGGCCTGGCCGTCGGCGGTGGCCTTGTCGGCGTCGGAGAGGGCGAGGTACTCACCACTCACCTGCTGGTAGGTCCGCCCGTCGCTGGAGGCGTTCATGTGGGCGAGGATGTAGTGGTCGGCGTAGGCCTTGGCCTCCGCGCCGGTGTCCAGCGGCGAGCCGACGAACGGCTCCAGGGCCTCACGGTCGGCGTCGGGCAGTTCCGCGATGGCCTCCTCGGCGGGCATCGTGATCTCCTGCATCCCCAGCTGGTAGTCGACCTGGTCGGCCACGAAGGCACTGGCCCAGGTGAGCAGTCCGCCGGCGACCAGGAGGACCGCGGCGAGCGCCAGGCCCACCCACGAGGTCAGCTTATCGAGCATCGCACGCATCGTCTTGTTCCTTTCCCCGGGCGGGACCTCCCCGCCTCGACGAGTACGACGCTATGGGCCGTCGCCGGGGCGGGGAGAGGGTCCGCGGGCACCCGCCCGGAGGGCCATGGTCCCGAGGTCGTGGGACCTCGGCCCAGGGACCTTGTACCCGGTCGGGTCAGCCGAGGGCTGCCTTCTCCGCCCCGATCGTGGTGTCGTCACCGTGGCCGGTGTGCACGACGGTGTCGTCGGGCAGCTCCCACAGGCTGGCGCGGATCGAGGCCTCGAGGGTCGGCCGGTCGCTGAAGGAGCGGCCGGTGGCGCCGGGGCCGCCGTTGAAGAGCGTGTCCCCGGTGAAGACGCAGCCCAGCGCGGGGGCGTGGAAGCAGACCGCACCGGGCGCGTGCCCGGGCGTGTGCAGGGCCCGCAGCGTGGTGCCGGCGACCTGGACCTCGAAGCCGTCGGCGAGGTCGACGTCCCAGAGGTGGTCGGTGTGCGTGAGCTCCCACAGGGGCTTCTCGTCGGGGTGCAGCATGATCGGCGCGACCACTCTCTCGCGCAGCGAGGGTGCGACACGGCAGTGGTCGTCGTGCGCGTGGGTCAGCAGGATCGCGCGCACCTGCCGGTCGCCCACGACCTCCATGATCGCGTCGACGTCGTGGGGGGCGTCGATGACGACGCACTCGGTGTCGTCGCCGACCACCCAGATGTTGTTGTCGACGTCGAAGGTCTCGCCGTCGAGGGAGAAGGTCCCCGAGACGACCGCGTGGTCGATGCGGGCCCCCGATCCGATGCCCGCCATCAGAGCACCACCACCGAGCGCAGCACGCCGCCGTGGTGCATCTTCTCGAAGGCGGCCTCGACGTCGTCGATGCCGATCTCCTCGGAGACGAAGGCGTCGAGGTCGAGGCGGCCCTGCCGGTAGAGGGCGACGAGCATCGGGAAGTCGCGCGAGGGCAGGCAGTCGCCGTACCAGCTGGACTTCAGGGAGCCCCCGCGGCCGAACACGTCGATGAGCGGCAGGTCGGGGACCTTCATGTCCGGGGTCGGGACACCGACCAGGACGACGGTGCCGGCGAGATCGCGGGCGTAGAACGCCTGCTTCCAGGTCTCGGGGCGACCGACCGCCTCGACGACGATGTCAGCGCCTTCGGCGCCCTCGTAGACGCCGCCGCAGATCTCCTTGACCGCCTCCACGACGTCGGTGCTGCTGGAGTCGATGGTGTGGGTCGCGCCGAGCTCGGTGGCCTTCTCCAGCTTCTTGGCATCGATGTCGATCGCGATGATCGGGCTGGCCCCGGCCAGCGCGGCGCCGGCGACCGCGGCCACGCCGACACCACCGCACCCGATGACCGCGACGCTGCGACCGCGGGTCGCACCGCCGGTGTTGATGGCCGCGCCGATGCCGGCCATCACACCGCAGCCGAGCAGACCGACCGCGGCCGGACGAGCCTCGGGGTCGACCTTGGTGCACTGGCCGGCGGCGACGAGGGTCTTCTCGGCGAACGCGCCGATGCCCAACGCCGGGGACAGCTCGGTGCCGTCCTCCAAAGTCATCTTCTGGGTCGCGTTGTGGGTGGCGAAGCAGTACTGCAGGTCCCCGCGCTTGCAGGCGCGGCACTCGCCGCAGACAGCACGCCAGTTGAGGATCACGAAGTCACCCGGCGCGACGTCGGTGACACCCTCGCCGACGGCCTCGACGACGCCGGCGGCCTCGTGGCCGAGGAGGAAGGGGAACTCGTCGTTGATGCCGCCCTCGCGGTAGTGGAGGTCGGTGTGGCAGACCCCGCACGACTGCACCTGCACGACTGCCTCACCCGGGCCCGGGTCGGGGACGTTGATGGTGGCGACCTCGACGGGGGCGCCCTTGCTCATGGCCACGACGGCCTTCACCTGCTGCATGGGATCACTCAAGCCGATTCCGCCGACGGTTCCAACCATCCGTCCGGGGCGCGCGTCCCACGGACATGAATTCTTGGGGACCACGATGAGGTCGGCGACGGAGGTGAGGACGGACGTGGGCACAGGCACCCGGCGCGAGCGCGTCGACGTCGAGTTCACGGCGTACCTCGAGGCCCGGCAGGGCGCGCTGCTGCGCACCGCCTACCTCCTCACCGGCGACCGGCACCAGGCCGAGGACGTGCTGCAGACGGCGCTCGCGAAGCTGTACCTGTCGTGGGACAAGGTCCAGGACCGAGGCGCCCTCGACGGCTACGTCCGCCGGATCCTGGTCAACGAGACCACCTCGCTGTGGCGGCGGCCGTGGAAGCGGCGCGAGCGGGCGACCGACACGATCCCCGACACCGCCGCGGTCGAGGAGACCTACGACGAGGGGCAGCGCGCGGCCGTCTGGACGGTCGTCTCCACACTGCCGCCGAAGGCGCGGGCCGTGGTGGTCCTGCGCTACTACGAGGGGCTCACCGAGTCCGAGACCGCCGACGTCCTCGGGGTGAGCGTCGGCACCGTGAAGTCCCAGGGCAGCAGGGCGATGGGCCTGCTGCGTGACCGCACCCCGGGCCACCTGGCCCCCGGCTCCCGGGAGGAGGAGCGATGAACGAGCAGCAGGCCTTCGAGGAGGCCCTCCGCCTCCAGGCCGTCGGAGCGGGTACGCCGACGCTGACCCTCGACGACGTCCGCGGTCGCGCCCGCGGCATCCGGCGCCGTCGCGCGTCCCTCGCCGCCGCGGCCGGTGCCGGTGTGGTCGCCGCGGCCGTCGTGCCGATCGCACTGCTCGTGGGCGGCAGCACCTCCGAGGACACCATGCCCCCGGTCGACGCCCCCACCGTCAGCGACACCGCCAACCCGGTGCCCTCCGGCCCGTCGGCGGCGTGGATCGTCGACGGCGAGGTCAGGACCGCGGACGGCACCGCGTTCGAGCTGCCCGTCGACGGCGAGGTGTCGTACCTGCTGCGGATGGCCGGCGACCAGTGGGTCCTCGGCGCCTACCCCGAGGGTGCCGGCAGGGAGTTCCAGGTCCTGGTCGTCGACTCGTCCGGATCGGTGCTGTCCACCCACCCCGCGACCGACGGCGGGCTGGTCCGCGACGACGCTGGCTCTGCGGTGGGGTGGATCGATGAGGACCGTCGGCCACGCATCCTGGTGCCGGGGTCCGACGAACCGTTCGTCCTGCCCGTCGTCCTCGAGGGACGGGCGGCTCCGAGCCCGCGCGAGATCCTTCCGGGCTGCACGACGACGTCCTGCCGGATGCTCGTCGAGGTCTACGACGGCTCGCCCGACGGGTCGAGCGACCTCGTGGTCTCCCTCGACGGGACGACCGAGCCCCTCGAGCGACTCGGCCTGCTCTCGATCACCGACGTGTCGCCCGACGGCGCTCTGGTCTCCGGGCTCGTGAGTGCCGATGAGATGACGTTCGAGTACTGCAGCGCGGTGCTGGAGCTGGCCACCGGGACCGAGCTGTGGAGCACCTGCGACGCCGGCTCCTTCCGCTTCTCGCCCGACAGCCGGAGCGTGCTGGGCGCCGACGCCTACCTCGACGGGTTCGGCCACTCGTTCGCCGAGGTCCGTGACGCCCGGGACGGTGAGGTGGTGCGCGGGTTCGAGGCCGGCACCGTCTTCGACGAGCGCTGGAACGACGACGAGTCCTTCCTGGTCTCGATGCAGACCAACGCCGGGGAGAACCTGCTGCTGCGCGTCCCGGTGGACGGGGGCGAGCCGGAGGTGGTCGAGAGCGTGCCGGGCACCCCCGGTGACCCCGAGGGCATCATCCGGCTCGGCGGCTAGCGGCTCAGCCCGCCAGCACCTCGGTGACCGGGAGGCTGGAGTCGGCGGGGAGGTCGAGCGAGGACGGGGTACGTCCCCGCGCGACCATCTCCGCTCCGAGCGCGGCGACCATCGCGCCGTTGTCGGTGCACAGGCCGGGGCGCGGGACGCGGACGCGGATGCCGAGCTTCTCGGCGCGCTCCTCGGCGAGGAACCGCAGCCGGGAGTTGGCCGCGACGCCGCCGCCGATGAGGAGGTCCTCGATGCCCTCGCTGGACGCAGCGTCGAGGGCCTTGCGCACCAGCACGTCGCAGACGGCCTCCTGGAAGGACGCGGCGACGTCCTTGACCGGGACCGGCTCGCCGGCGCGCTCCTTGGCCTCGACCCAGCGGGCCACGGCGGTCTTGAGGCCGGAGAAGGAGAAGTCGAAGCGGTGCCGCTCGAGGTCACGGCGGCTGGTGAGCCCGCGCGGGAAGTCGATGAAGACGCTGTCGCCCTCGCGGGCGGCCTTGTCGATGTAGGGGCCGCCGGGGAACGGCAGGCCGAGCAGCCGGGCGACCTTGTCGAAGGCCTCACCGGCCGCGTCGTCGATGGTCTGGCCCATCGGGTCGACCCCGCCGTCCTGGCCGGTCACGTCGGAGACGCGCAGCAGGCTGGAGTGGCCGCCGGAGACGAGCATCGCCACGCACGGCTCGGGCAGCGGGCCGTGCTCGAGCTGGTCGACGGCCACGTGGGAGGCGAGGTGGTTGACGCCGTAGATCGGCTTGCCCAGGCCCAGCGCGAGCGCCTTGGCCGCGGCGACCCCGACCAGCAGGGCGCCGGCCAGGCCGGGCCCGTTGGTGACGGCGACGGCGTCGACGTCGTGGAGCGCGATGCCGGCGGTCTCGCAGGCACGCTCGATGGTGGGGACCATCGCCTCGAGGTGTGCCCGGCTGGCGACCTCCGGCACGACGCCCCCGAAGCGGGCGTGCTCGTCGACGCTGCTCGCGACCGCGTCTGCCAGCAGGGTGTGGCCCCGGACGATGCCGACGCCGGTCTCGTCGCAGGAGGTCTCGATGCCGAGGACGAGGGGCTCACTCACGGGTTCATCGTGCCACCGGTGAGGATGGGCCCGTGGAGGGGCTGCGCGAGATCGATCCTCATCGGCTGGTCGCGACGTCCGCGCACCCGTTCGTGCGGCACCAGATCGACCCCACCGACACGCCTCGCGTGCTCGCGCTCGGGGACGCGCTGGTCGTCGACGGCAACCGGAACCGCACCGGCCCCTCGGACGGATCACCCTCCTTGTGGTGCCTCGGTCCCACCGACGACCTGGCCCGGCTCGCGGCCCAGGCGGTCGACCTGATCGACGAGCCGGGGCGCGTGAGCGTCGAGGCAGCGGCGTACGACGAGCTGCCGGAGGCCTGGCGGCTGCCGGTCTCGGGCCACTGGCACTGGATGCTCACCCACCAGGCCCCTCCCCCGCACCCGCTGGAGCCGACGGTCGTCGAGGTCACCGAGGCGGGGCCCATCGACGGGCTGCTGGACGTCGCCAACCCGGGTTCGTTCGCGCGCCCCGGCTCCCGCGGGGTGGAGTGCTGGCTCGGGATCCCGGGGGACGACGGGCTGCTCGCGGTCGGCGCGCTCTACCGCGACCCCTCGGGCGCCGGGCACCTGCGCTCGGTCACCACGCACCCCACGGCCGCCGGGCGGGGGCTCGGCACCGCCGTCTCCGCCGCCCTGACGCGTCGGGCGCTCGCCGTCTCCGGGACCGCCACGCTCGGGGTGTACGTCGACAACGCGCCAGCCCTCGCGGTCTACGACCGACTGGGGTTCCGGACCCACGTGACGTTCAGGTCCGCCAAGCGCTGATGCTGGCGTCGACCTCGGCCTGCTGCTCGGGTTTCAGCGGCCACAGCACGCAGAACTCGTTGCCCTCGGGATCCGCCATCACCGTCCACCGCGTCTCGCTCTGACCGATGTCGGCCTTGGTCGCCCCAAGCGACTCCAGGCGCGCCACCTCGGCCTCCTGGGTGTCGCCGACGCCGGGGCGCAGGTCGAGGTGGACGCGGTTCTTCACCGTCTTGTCGTCGGGCACCTTGATGAACAGCAGGTCCGGGAGCAGCCCGCCGGCGTCGACGGCGGTGC